>ENA-OOWZ01000135-OOWZ01000135.1-human-gut-metagenome-genome-assembly--contig:-NODE-135-length-40851-cov-9.069443_pt1 | contig 40851 bp, 30 predicted proteins | sample MGYA00241580_ERZ501329 | MGnify/ENA primary metagenome ERZ501329 (study PRJEB25962, sample SAMEA2042923) | human gut metagenome | biome: human gut; feature: human-associated habitat; material: faeces... | reverse complement strand
CATCAGTGAACACCCAGTTCTTTTGAACCGTGCTCCAACTCTTCACCGTTTAGGTATTCAAGCTTTCCGTCCTGTTTTAGTTGAAGGTAGAGCTATCCGTTTACACCCACTCGTTTGTGCAGGTTTCAACGCTGACTTCGATGGTGACCAAATGGCTGTTCACGTTCCACTTTCACAAGAAGCTCAAAACGAAGCAGTTGATTTAATGTTAGCTTCTCACAACATTTTAGGCCCAAAAGATGGAAAACCAATTTGTATTCCATCACAAGATATGATTTTAGGTAACTACTATCTTACTCTTGAAGATAATATTGAAGGCTTTAAACGTAAGGCTGAATATTATAGAAGCATTGGCGATAATGAAGAAGCTGATAACTATGAATTATATTCACAAAGTGAAGGTAAAGTATTTAGAAATTTCGAAGAAGCAATGCTTGCTTACGAAACACATCAAATTCACCTTCACAATCGTATTGCTATTCCAGCATCAGCAATCAAAAAGAGCGGATTTACTGATGAAATGAAGAAATGCTATCTTATCACAACAGTTGGTAAGTTAATCTTCAACTCAATTTATCCAGAAGATTTCCCATATCTTAACTCTGTTACAAAGAGTAATAAGAAGAACCTTTCAAGCGATCTTATGGAATTCTTTGTACCAAAAGGAACAGATATTAAGACTTATATAGCTAATAAGCCATTATATAGTCCAATCAATAAGGGAATTATTGGTTCGATTATTAATGAATTATTTAAGCGTTATAAGGCTGAGGAAACATCTCGTATTCTAGATGAAATCAAGGACCTTGGTTTCAAATATTCAACAAAAGCTGGTATCACCGTCTCAATTTCTGATATTGCTGTCCTTCCAACAAAGAATGGTAACATCAAAGAAGGTGAACAAAAAGTTGAACAAATTCAAGGCTTATACGAAAAAGGCTTGGTCACTAACGATGAACGTAAGAAGTTAGTTATCGACGTTTGGACAAAAGTTAAAGAAGACGTTATGGGCGACCTTAAGAAAAAGATGGCTGAAGAAAACGAAAATCCTATCTTCATGATGTCTGATTCTGGTGCTCGTGGTTCTGCTGACAACTTCGTTCAATTAGTTGGTATGCTCGGTCTTATGAGAAAGCCATCTGGTGATGTTATCGAAATTCCTATTAAGTCTTGTTATCGTGAAGGTCTTAACGTTTCAGAATTCTTTATTGCTACTCACGGTGCCCGTAAGGGTGGTGCTGATACAGCTTTAAAAACAGCTGACTCAGGTTACTTAACAAGAAGACTTATCGATGTATCACATAGCGTTATTGTTACTGAAGAAGACTGTGGTTGCGATCACGGATTTGAAGTTACAGAAGTTATCGATACAAAAGAAAATAAAGTTATCGTTCCTCTCAAAGATCGTCTTGTTGGTAGATTTACTTGCCATTCAATCGTCGATCCAAGTACAGGAGAAATTATTGTTCCAGGCAACACATTAATGGATGAAGTAATGGCTGATAAAGTCGTTGCTGCAGGAATTAAGAGTGTTGAAATCAGATCACTATTCACTTGTGAAACAAAGAATGGTGTCTGTGTCCACTGTTATGGACGTAACCTTGCTACTGGTGAATTAGTTAAGGTTGGTGATGCTGTAGGTATTATGGCAGCTCAATCAATTGGTGAACCAGGTACACAATTAACCATGAGAACATTCCACACTGGTGGTGTTGCTTCTGGTGATGGTGGTGATATTACTCAAGGTTTACCAAGAGTTCAAGAATTACTTGAAGCTCGTACTCCAAAAGGCGAAGCTCTTATTAGTGAAATCTCTGGTGAAGTCACATCGGTTGAAAATATCAATGGACGTACCAAGATCGATATTAAGGGTGAACTCGAGGAAAAATCATATCTTACAAACTATGGTGCTACTGCTAGAGTTAAAGTCGGAGATCATGTTGCTAACGGTCAAAAGTTGACTGAAGGTGCTATTGATCCAAAACAACTTCTCGAAGTATCAGACATTACAGTTGTTGAAAACTACATCCTTAAGGAAGTTCAAAAAGTTTACCAAACACAAGCTGGTATTTCCATTTCTGACAAACACCTTGAAGTAGTTGTTAAACAAATGTTACGTAAGATCTTAGTTATCGATGGTGGGGATACAGAAATGCTTCCAGGCATCAAAGTTGATGTTATTGACTTTACAGATGCTAACGAAAAGGCATTACTTGCTGGTAAACGTCCAGCTATAGGTGTTCCAAGAATTCTTGGTATCACAAAGGCTGCTCTCGATACATCTTCATTCTTATCATCTGCATCATTCCAAGAAACCACAAAGGTATTAACAGATGCTGCAATTAAATGCAAAGTCGATTACCTCAGAGGCATGAAGGAAAATGTTATGATAGGTAAACTCATCCCAGCTGGTACTGGTATCATTCCAGAAGATGAAGATGAAGAAGAAACTGAAACAACAACACATAACGATTCCGAAAACCATTTTGACGACAAAACATTTGATCATGAAGAAGAACTTGTCTTTGATGAAGACCTCAGTAATTCCGATGATTTCTTAGTCGTTGATGATAAGGATCTTTAATAGATTGTTTTGATCTTATAGGAGATTGGATATCCAATCTCCTTTTTTTGACCATAAATATGTTAAAATAATATAAATGGAGAAAATATATGTACTGTCGAAATTGTGGGACAAAATACGAAAAATTTGATAACGTATGTCCTAAATGTCATAAAGAAAAAAACAAAGGAAACAAATTTTGTAGTGAATGTGGAGCAAAATTAGCTTTTAGAGACACAAAAATTTGTCCGCATTGTGGCCATAATTTAGATAATATAAAAACGAGAAAAAAAGAAAAATCAAAAAATAGAACAACTGCCGCCTTATTATCATGCTTTGGTGGTTGGTTTGGATTAGGAAGATTTTATTTAGGATATATGGGAATAGGTATTATTCAAATTTTAGTTTCTATGTTTTCTTTGGGCTTAGGTGGAATTTGGCCATTTATTGAAGGAATATTAATAATAAAAAAGAAGCTAAATAAAGACTATTATGGCAATACGTTGATAGATTAATAAAAAAGCACCACTTATGTGGTGCTTATATATTTAAACAGTGGTGGATCAAACAGGACTTGAACCTGTAACGACCCGCTTATGAGACGGGGACTCTAACCAATTGAGCTATTGATCCATCTGAATCAAACAAATGGTGGCTGCGGGGGGGTTCGAACCCTCGACGTATCGGGTATGAGCCGAGTGCTCTACCAACTGAGCTACGCAGCCGTGTGATATAAAAATGGTGGAGCTGACGAGGATCGAACTCGCTACCTCCTCCATGCCATGGAGGCGCTCTCCCAGGTGAGCTACAGCCCCAGAGTTATATCGAACGATGCACATTAGTGCTTATGTATAATACTATAAATATGGTTTTTAAGTCAAGAAAAAAATGATTTTATAGCATTTTTAATACTTATATTAGCTATGTCTTGATTAAATTATTAAATTTTTAAATATTGGTAATAATAATTGTATGAAAAAAACAATTATTATTTTAGATAAGATTATTAAATCCATAGCATTGATTATTGTTATATTTGTAGTAAGTGTTCTTCTAATTGGTGCTATGCCTAGAACAAAGAAAAACTATAGTTTAGAACATGAAAATAGCATTTCTGAGTATTATGAAGCTAAAGATGTTCAAAAGATTATTTCACCAAATAACGATATACGTTTTATTGTATTTTTAGATGAAATAGAAAAAGACAAATTAATTTCTTTGACAAAATCACTGGCTATAAAATTGAACGTAAATAGATTATATATTATGTTTGTTGACGAAGAAGAAAGCCTTGTTGTAATTGTTGATAGTAATAATGATGCCTATGTAGAAATAAAAGTTGAATAATATTTTGTGTTGAATAATTTTTCTTCTATTATCTAAGAGCAAGATAGTTTATACTATATATAGTAAACTATATATAGAATGGAGAAAATATGAGACCAATAAAGTTATTTACAGATTCTACTTCCGATTTGACAAAAGAACTTTATGAATCAATAGATTGCAAAGTTCTTCCATTAGGTGTCAGTTTTGGAGAAAGACATTTCGTTGATGGAGTTGATATTGATACTAAAAAGATATATGAACTAGTCAAAGAGACAGGTACTTTACCAAAGACAAACGCTGTTAATATTAACGTTTTTGAAGAAAATTTTAAAAAATGCCTCGATGAAGGAAACGATATTGTATTTGTCCCTATTTCAAGCAACTTTTCTAGTAACTTTAGCACTGCAAATATGGTTGCTATTCAATTAGGCGAAGAAAATGAAGAATATAAAGATCGAATTCAAGTCATTGATTCACGTTCTTTATCATCTGGTATTGGATTACAACTTTTCTGTATTCACGATGATATTAAAGCAGGTTATTCTTTAACTGAAATTGCTGAAAGAGCAAAAGATAGAGTCGATAGAGTAAATGCTGAATTTGTTGTTGACACTATGGAATATTTGTATAAAGGTGGACGTTGTTCTGGATTATCATATTTCTTTGGAAAAAGTTTTCACCTTCACCCAGTTATTCGTGTAGAACACGGAAAAATGATTGTTCATAAAATCACACGCGGAAAGAAAATTAAAGGTGTAGATTTCCAAATAAGCGAATTCTTAGAGCAATTAAAGAATGATAATGTTGAACTATCACATATTTTCATTACTCACTCATTAGTAGAAGGTGATGATAAATATATGTACTATATTGTTACTAAATATGTTGATCCTTCAATCGTTCAAATTACTGTGGCTGGTTCTATTGTTGCTTCTCACTGTGGACCAGGAACAATTGGTTTATTATATATTACAAAAACAAAAGTTATAAAATAATTTTTTAGAAAGGATTGATATGAGTTTAAGTACACAAATTGCACTGAAAACTAATGACAAATTCCAAATTTTTTGCAATTACATTTCAAATAAAATAAAAAGTGCATGGAGTCACATAAAAAAATCAGATTCTTGGCAATTAGCTGGAATTATTACAGCTGTTGCACTTTTATGTTTTGCTACCACTTACATACAAAATATGTTTACTATCCCTTTAGGTGGTGACTTTGTTTTGCAAATGATTCCTTTTCAATTTAAAGGATATGATGATTGGCACACTTTCTTTAGAACTGGAGTCTTTCCTACTTGGGATTCATCAGGTATATTTGGTTTTAGCAATATAGGAGGAAACTCTTATTATTATTTATTTGATCCGTGGTTTTTAATCATGCTGATTTTTCCAAGATCTTGGTTGCCTCAATTACAAGGAATTGGAACTGTCGTTAAGATGGTTACTGGCGGTGTATTGTTTTACCATTATTTGGGATGTTTCAAAATATCTATTTCAACCAGAAAAATTGGGGCAGTATGTTATGCCTTTTGTGGTTGGACGTTCTACTATCTTTGGTTCCACTTCATCAATATTACAGCTGTTCTCCCACTATTATTTTGGGGTATAGAAAATGTCATACAAAAAAAGAAACCAACAATGTTAATTGGCTCTTTGATTTTACTATGTCTTATTAACTATTATTTCTTTATATGCTTCTGCTTTGGATCTGTCTTTTATGCAGTATTTAGAGTTCTTCAAGAAGTAAAGAAAAACAAAGCTAGAGAAACATTTAAAATAATTGGAATGGGTATTGCTTGCTTTGGTATAGCTATTTTAACTGTTTCTATTTGTTTGCTCCCTTCAGTTTTAAACACTTTAAGTATGCCAAGAGTAAGCTCATCACAAAGCTTTATTGATATGATTAAAGCTGCAAAGGGATTTAGTGCTAAACTCAAAGTATTGTTCACTTGGGAAAGTACGCCGTATAAAGCTTTATATCCATTGAACTCCTTCTTGGTTATTCCACTTGGCTGTTTTAGTCAATCGTTGTTCTCAACGACAGGTTATGATAATACAGCTTCTTCTTTATACATTATGGCACCAATGATTTTAATGTTAGTACCATCAGTTTTAGACTCTATTAAACAAAAGAAATACTCACATTTAATTGGCTTTGTTGCTGTAACAATTATGTTATTTACTCCATTTACATATTATTTAATGTTTGCTTTTGTTAAAGAATATGGACGTTGGGAAATAATGCCTGTTATGTGGATGCTTGTTTTCTTCTGTATTCACTTTGATAGACATAGACAAATGCCAAGATGGTATATGGATGCTTCAGCTTTATTTACGGCGTTCTTGTATTTAATTTTAATCACTTTAAGTAATAAATATACTTCTTCAAAAGATTATAGCTGGGCTTTAAATCCTTGGAATAGCGATCAAAAACTCGCAATAGTTTTACAATGTGTATGGGTATTTATTTGCTATGTTGTCATGAAAATGGGGCTTAAGAAGAGAGAACTCAATACTACTCTTCTTTATATGATTTGTCTTGAAGCAGTAGTGATTGGAAACGTTACTGTAAGATATCAAGGAACATCAAGATTCCAAGATTTATCAGGTGGAATTAGCAATGTTAACGAAGAAACAAGACTCGTAAAGGAATTAAATAAATACGATAATTCAACATTTAGAATTTATAACTCCTCAGCAGATCGTGGTTCTCCAAACCTCTCTTTACGTGAAGGTTATAATGGTATAGCTGCTTTCCATAGTGTTTATGCTTATCAAACACAAGACTTCATAGATTGGTCAAGAATTTCATATACATATGGAAACTGGTCTATGGGTGTTCATGAAAAGCGTTATAACTTAGAAACTTTCATGGGTGTTAAATATTATTTGTTAAAGAAAACATCTGGAACAGATATTCAAAACGTTCCTTATGGATATACAAATATATTAGAAAAAGAAGATTGTCCTGAAGAATTAAAGAGATTATTAAATAACGGAAATCATGAATTGTATGTTAACGATAACTACATAGATTTAGGATTTGCTTATGATAATATTGTTTCTTCATCATATCTTAGCAGAACGACATATGCTGATTTCAACGAATCAAAATATTTGAAATATGGTATTGTTGAAAAAGATGATATCGATGAAATTAACAATGCCTCGGAAGATATTAAGGCTGTTGTTCCAACAGATACAAGTGAAATATTTAGTGCTAGAACAAACGATTTAAATTATGTTGACTACACTATTTATAGAGCCAACTATGATGATAATGGTTATATCATTGCTGAAGATCCGAACCATGAATTAACTGATGAAGAAAAGAAGCAACCTAACCCGAATCAATATGGGATTTATCGCGGAGATACAAAGTTAGAATATAATTCTACAAACGCTAAAGAACTTCCAATATGGTCTAAAATCGTTGTTGATTTTAAAAATGGAAATACCGTTTGTTCAGCTGCTGAAACTCGTGGTGGCTGTTATGTTTCAGTTGATTTCAAATTTGGTTATAACGTTGACTTTGCTTTCTTTGATGCTGAAGGCAATAAGATTACAAACGATATGCACATGTGGAATGGATATGATAAAACTAGCGATTGGAAGTATGCTAGAGGCTTCTATGTTGATAGACCTGTATCAAGAATTGTTGCTACAACTAGAGATAATATTATTTCAGGATTTGTTTTTGATAAATTCAGTACATATTATCAATATAACGATGTATATCAAGCGAATATTGATAAGTTAAAAGCAAATGCTTTAGAAGACGTTTCTTATAATACAGATGCAAATATCTCATTTAAAACAAATTATGAATCAGATAAATTTGTCGTAACAAATGTTGCTTACGATGAAGGTTGGTCAATAAAAAGAAGAGAAATTGGATCAAATAAACCATATGAAGATGTCAAAATTTATAAAGGACAAGGCGGATTTAATGCCTTTATAGCTGAAAAGGGCAATTACGAATATAGTATGGTTTATAAAACTCCAGGTCTTGATATTAGTAAAGGCTTCACATTGATTGGTGCATTCACTTATTACGTAATATTTGCATGTTATTACTCAATAAGGTTACAAGAAAAGTTATACGAAAATCCTATTTTCAATCTCAAGAGCCAAAAGGTTAAAAGAAAGAAAAGAAATTTAAGACAATAACAAAAAATAGGAGAAGAAAATGAAAGATTACTTAATTGAAAAGATGATTACTTTAAAAGCAAGATATGCTGAAGTTAATAGAATTTTAGCTGAAGAAGCTGCAGATAAAGAACCATCATATATTGCAAAATTATCCAAAGAGTTATCAGTTATTGAAGAACCAGTTTCACTTTTTGCTCAATATGAAAAAAATGAAGAACAATTAGAAGAAGCTAAGGAGATGATCAAAGAATCTGATCCTGAATTAAAACTTTTAGGACAAGAAGAATTTGACAGAATAACTGCAGAACAAAAAGATTTATATAATCGTATGCAAGTTTCTATTTTGCCAAAAGATGAAAATGACTCTAAGAACATTATTGTTGAAATTAGAGGAGCTGTCGGTGGCGAAGAAGCTGACTTGTTTGCAGGTGATTTATACCGCATGTATTTAAAATATGCTGATGCTCAACATTGGAAGGTACAGCTTATTGATGATTCACCAACGACATTAGGTGGATATTCAAGCGTTTCGTTTATGATTAAGGGTAAAAATGTTTACTCTAGACTTAAATTTGAAAGTGGATCACACCGTGTTCAACGTGTCCCAAAGACTGAAACTAATGGTAGAATTCACACATCAACAGCCACAGTTCTTGTCATGCCTGAAACACCAGCTGTCGATGTTGTCATTAATCCAGCCGACTTACAAATTGATACATATAGAAGCCAAGGCGCAGGTGGCCAAAACGTTAATAAAACAGAATCTGCAGTACGTATTACTCATATTCCAACAGGAATTGTTGTTGCTTGCCAAGTTGAAAGAAGCCAAATTCAAAACCGTGAAATTGCTATGAACTTGTTAAGAGCAAGAATCAAGGCAAAATATGATGAAGAAAGAGAAGCAAAGATTGGTTCTGAAAGAAGATTAAAAGTTGGAACTGGTGAACGTAGTGAAAAGATTAGAACATATAACTATCCACAAAACCGCGTTACTGATCACCGTATTGGATTTACTATTCAAAAACTAGATAGAGTCATGGAAGGTGATCTTGATGAAATATTAGACGCTCTTAAAGAAGCTAACGAAAGAGATTTAATTATTGAAGCAAATAAGGAAATTAATTTAGAATGACATTCAATCAACTTTATTTAACACTTAGAAAAGAATATTCGCTTGAACTTAGTGATATAAGTGATCTTTTTGAACATTTCTTTCACAAAGGCTTAGGGGATATTTATAGTGTTGAAGAAGTTGGAGAGAATGGAAATAAGATTATAGATATTGTTAAATCTGGCTATCCTATTTGTTATTTGACACATAAAATAAAGTTTTGTCAAATTGATTTATTTGTAGATGAAAGAGTTCTTATACCTAGACCTGAAACTGAAGAATTGATGTATCTTATTCTTGAGAATGAAAGAAAATATCAAAGCAAAGACAAAGTTATTTATGATGTTTGTACAGGCTCTGGTGCTATTGCTATCGCCTTAACAAACCTATTAAATACAAATAAAGTTATCGCTTCAGATATATCTAAAGAAGCGTTAGAAGTTGCTAAATACAATAACGATATTAATGGTTTAAATATTACTTTTATTGAATCAGATTATTTTAAAGAATTTGAAAAAAACAATTTAGAAAAAGCTGATATATTAGTTTCTAATCCCCCATATATTCCATCTAAAACTAAACTTGATGATTCGCTTTCTTTTGAGCCTCAACAAGCTTTGTTTGGAGGAGAAGATGGATTAGATTTCTTCAAAGCTTTTAAAGCAGAGAACGCCTTAAATTTGCTAAAAAAAGATGCCAGGATTTATATTGAAGTTTGTCCGGAAATTATTAATGAAGCAATATCTATTTTAGAAGAAGAAATACCTAATTATCAATTTAAAAAAGTAAAAGATATGTCTAATAAAGAAAGATTTATATTTGGAAGTATAAATAATAAGTAAGGGAGAAAAACGATGTCATACCAAGCTTTCTATCGAACTTATAGACCACAAAAGTTTTCGGAGGTTGTAGGACAAAAAGCTGTAATCAAAACACTTAGAAACGCGCTAAGTGAAAATAAAATTGCACACGCTTATTTGTTTTGCGGACCTCGTGGAACAGGTAAAACAACTATGGCGAGATTATTTGCCAAAGCTTTAAATTGTGAAGAAGGAATAGGACACGAATGTGATGTGTGTCAAAACTGTGTTGCAGTTAAGACTGGATCACATCCAGATGTTTTTGAAATCGATGCAGCAAGTAATTCTGGTGTTGATAGTGTCAGAGATTTAATTGATCAAGTTAGATACCAACCAATTTTAGGTAGATATAAAGTATACATAATTGATGAAGTTCACAACATGTCATCGAGTGCTTTTAACGCCTTACTTAAGACTCTTGAAGAGCCACCAGCAAATGTCGTATTTATTTTGGCTACTACTGAACCACAAAAAGTTTTACCAACTATCTTATCGAGAGTACAAAGATTCGATTTTACCAAAGTATCTGATGAAGATATAATCTCAAAAATGAGTGAAATCTTGGAAAAAGAAAATGTTACTTATGAAGAAGGTTCGTTAGAATTAATTGCTAGACTTGCTGATGGTGGCGTTAGAGACGCTCTATCTATTCTAGATCAAGTTGTCTCATATTCTGGAGATAATATATCCATTGAGGATATTAATACTTTATTTGGACTATTAAATGTTAAAGATAAATTAGACTTTGTTAGAAAGATTGGATCAAAAGATTTAGCTAGTGTTATTAACACAGCTAAAGATATGTACTCACGTGGAATTGATATTGTCAAATTACACGATGACTTAATTAAGATTTTTAAAGATTTATTAGTGTTTGGAATGACAAAAGATGAATCTTTATTGACAGTGTTAAAGCCAAATGAAGCTTTACAAACATTGATTAAACCAAAAGATATCAAAAGATCTCTTAATATTTTAATTGATGCAAGAAGAGAATATAGAAAAGTGACAAATGCTTTTGATCATTTTGAATTAACTTTGATAAAACTATGTTCTGAAGAAGAAACACCAGTTATTTCAACTGTAGTTAATCAATCTCAAAATAAACCACTAGTCAACGGCATAACATCTCAAGTAGAAAATACGGCTAAACCTGAGACAAAAATTGTTGAAGTTAAAGATGATTATGTTGAGTCTGTTGTTAAAAAGAAGACAGTTACTAACAAAGTTGCGGAAGTATCAACAATTGGACCAATGTTAGATATCTCTGATGATGATGTTATTCAAATAATGATTCAAGGTAGTAAACCATTAAAGCAATCACTTATGGAATCGTGGCCAAAGCTAAAAAGTCCAGAGGCATTAGCTGAATATGGACAATATGCTGTCATGCTAAACGCATGTACGCCAAGAATTATTGGAGCCAATGTATTAGTTGTTGAAACTATGTTTGATGCTCAAGCTGCAAAGATAAATTTGATTGCAAATCAAGAAGGCTTAAAAAATATATTGAGCGAGTTATTCGGAGTATCACCTACATGCTATGCAATTACTCCAACAGAATATATTAGATTAGTACAACATTATAAAAATTTACAACAAGCTCGTAAGTTACCTGATGATACCAAGCTTGATTTTGATAAAATATTAAGAAAAGGATCAGGTCAAAAGTTTATAGATGAACTTAAAAAGGAGGACTAAATCTATGGATATGCAAAGAATTTTACAACAAGCTCGTAAGATGCAAAAGGAAATGGAAAAAAAGCAAGCAGCTTTAGAAGAAACTTTATTTGAAATTACTTCAGCAGGCGGCGCAATTAAAGTTTCAATTTATGGAAACTATCATATTGAAAAAGTTGAAATTGATAAAGATATGATCGATCCTGAAGATAAAGAAATGCTTGAAGATTCAATTTCTATCGCCATAAATGAAGCTATAGAAAAAGTTCAAGCTGAACAAGCTAAAATTACAAATAGCATGACAGCAAATGCTGGCTTTGGTGGATTTGGTTTCTAATTTATGGAGCAGATTAAAACTGTTCAAGACCTTAAGTCATATTACAAAAAATTGCCAGGTATTGGCGAAAAAACTGCAGAACGTTTAGCATACGCTACTTTATCTTTTGATAAAGAAGTGTTGATAGAGTTTTCTAATGCATTACAAAATGTTGTTAACAATATAACAACTTGTCCGCATTGTGGAATATTTATCGATTCTGATAAATGCCCTATATGCGACGATGAATCTCGAGATAAGAAAACTTTGTTAGTAGTTAGCGATGTTAAAAATGTTATTAGTTTTGAGAAGACAAATAAATATCATGGTTTATATTTTGTTTTAGGAGGATCTATTTCGTTAATGAAGGGTATTACTCCTGAAAAATTACATATTCCAGAATTGAAAAAAAGAGTAATTGATGACAAAATTAATGAGGTAATTTTAGCGTGTAATTCTACTCTAGAAGGAGAGACTACATCGCTTTATATTGCTAAAATATTAGAAGAAACTAACGTTAAAGTATCACGTTTGGCTTTCGGTTTGCCATTTGGTGCTGAACTTGAATATGTAGATGAAGCTACAATATCACGTTCATTATTAGATCGTACAGTAGTAAAAGGAGAAAACAACGATGGCAGTTCAAGGTAAATTTATTACATTTGAAGGTGGAGAGGGAAGTGGGAAAACATCTGCTATAAAAGCTATTTTGCCTCATTTAGAAGAAATGGGATATAAATTTATCCTAACTAGAGAACCAGGTGGTACTCCAATTGCTGAAGAAATTAGAAATGTAATTCTTTCTATGAAAAGTGAAGGAATGGATGGAAGAACAGAAGCTTTGCTCTATGCTGCTTCAAGACGTGAACACCTTCAAAAAAAGGTTATTCCAAATCTTAACAATGGTGTAAATGTATTGTGTGACAGATATATTGATTCTTCGTTAGCTTATCAAGGCCATGCTAGAGGTTTAGGAATAGACGATATATTAAAAATTAATATGTTTGCTACCGAAAATGAATGGCCAGATTTAACGATATTTTTTGATATTGAACCTGAAGAAGGTTTAGCAAGAATTGCCAAAAATGAAAATAGAGAAGTTAATAGATTAGACATTGAAAAGATTGAATTTCATAAGTCAGTAAGAGAAGGATATTTAGAATTGTTAAAAAGATATCCAAATAGAATAAAAAGAATAGATGCAAGCCAACCACGTGAAGTAGTTGCAGCTGAATGTGAAAAATATATACTTGAAGTTTTAAAGGGTGAATAAAATGGATAAAGAGACGTTTGAAAAAACACAGCCGAAATTAGCAAAACTATTTTTGAACTCGCGTAAGTCCAATCGTCTTTCACATGCTTATTTACTTTATGGTGAAATAAATTCACCACTAGTGGATTCAGCAATGTATTTAGCTAAATCACTTTATTGTACAAATGATTTGTTGGCTTGTAACAGCTGTTTAGAATGTCAAAAATTTGAAGAGAATAACCACCCAGATTTTACTTTTATCGATGGAAGAGCTAAAGGGTTAAAAAAAGAAGACATTAATTATTTGTCAGAAAAATATTCTTTAGGAACAGTAGAAAAAAATCACACAGCTTGTTACGTAATTGGAGAAATATCCAATATCACAGAAGAAGCTGCCAATGCTTTGCTTAAATTTTTAGAAGAGCCGTCAACTCCATTAGTAGCAATATTAACAACTACAAATATCGAAAAGTGTTTGCCAACAATTGTAAGTAGATGTGTTACCGTTAAAGTTAATCAACTTTCGTTTAAAGAAGTTATAAAGGGTAATGAAGATAGATTTTCAAGAGAACAAGCATATGCGTTATCTCTTTTTGCACCTACTTTTAAAGAGATGGAAACATTATCTAGAAGCGATGATTTTATTAATGCATTTCAAGTGGCTGAGACATTTATTTCAGATTTAGTTAGCTCTCTTGAAAAAGCTGGATTTGGTTTATTAAAAGAAGGATCAGGACTCTTAAAAACACAAAAGTCTATAAAATATTTTGCAACAATATTAATAAAAGTATTTAGCAATGTATTGTCCTCAAATTATTCAGATTCGTTTTCTACGTTTGCAATTTCTGTAAAACCATATAAAGATTCTTTGCCAAAGACGATAGATGTACTAGCAGATATATTAAATACTTTACCTGCAAATATGAATACTAACCTTTCTTTAGCAAGAATTATAAACTCGTTAAAATAATTATTTAGCTTTTTAATTGAAAGTTAAGTAATTTTTTTGTATAGAAATTTTATTCGCTATCAAAATATATGGTTTCGTATGTTATAATTATTAATAATAATTATACTTTTTTTGTTTAAGGGGAATTTATGTCTAAATATATAGTCGGTGTTGGATTTGATAGTCCAAAATTAAGTTATTATGAAATTGAAACTGATGTTAATGTCGGTCAAGAAGTTGTTGTTGAAACTTCTTTGGGTTTTGAATTAGGTAAAATTCAAATTGTTAAAAATTATAAAGAAAGCGATGAAGGATTATTTCCACACGTATTGCGTTTAGCTACATTCCAAGACAAAAGCACCCATGCTAAAAATATTGAAAAAGGAAAAATAGTTGCTAAATCAGTTCAAGAATTATCAAACTCAATGCAATTAAACATGAACGTTATACAAGCTATGTTTTCGTTAGATAATACAAAAGTTTTGATTACTTATACATCTGATGATAGAGTCGACTTTAGAGAATTGTTAAAAGTATTATCAGGACAATTAAAATGCCGTATTGAATTAAGACAAATTGGTCCACGTGATAAGGCTGGCATTGTTGGTGGTTTAGGCGTTTGTGGCTTAAAACTATGTTGTTCTTCTTTTTTAGATACGTTTGATGGTATTTCAATTAGTATGGCCAAAAACCAAATGCTATCTTTAAACATACCAAAGCTTTCAGGACATTGTGGTAAATTGATGTGCTGTTTGAAATATGAAGACCAAGCATATAGCGAATTAAAAACAAAGTATCCACCAATTGGATCTAGAGTAATATACAATAATAAGCAATATACAATCACTGGTTTAAACGTTATTTCAGGCAACCTTACAATTTCTGATGGAGAAGGTTTATCTATTGTAAGTTCAAAAGAAGTAAAAGTAATTGGCTCAGGTAAAGATAAAGATGTTAAAAAGAAATAAACCATTCAGTAATGAAAAATCACCAGTACTATATTTAGTTGGTACACCAATCGGAAATCTAAAAGATATCTCTCAAAGAGCAATCGATGTTTTAAAGTCTGTTGATTTAATCGCTTCTGAAGATACACGTAATACTTCTTTCTTACTAAAAAATTTAGGAATAGAAAATAAAAAGCTCATCAGTTGCTATTCCCAAAAAGAAAAAGAAGAAGGAAAGAAAATAATAAACGCAATGCTTACTGAAGGAGTTTCAGTTGCATTTGTTTCTGATGCAGGTAATCCTGGAATTTCTGATCCTGGAGCAATTTTATGCTCAATGGCAATCGAAGAAAACATACCTGTAACAGCTGTTTTGGGACCAAGTGCCTTTGTTCAAGCTCTAATTACTAGTGGATTTGATACATCTGATTTTTCATTTTATGGCTTTTTACCAGTAAAAGAAAATGTTAGAAAAGATTTTTTAAAAAATCTTAAAGAAAGAAAAGAAACTTTAATTTTTTATGAATCTCCTCATAGAATAGATAAAACTTTGTCCTCTATGTTTGAAGCTTTTGGTGCTGAAAGAAGAGTGGTCATTTCTAGAGAATTAACTAAGATTCATGAAGAATATCTTCGTGGAACTTTAGGCGATATGATTGATTTTCCTGAAGATGCTAAACGCGGTGAATTTGTAATTATTGTTGAAGGTGCTAAAAATATCGAATCAGATACAGATGACGATAAGATAATTGAATGCATTAAAGAATATTTAGAAAAAGGATATTCTTTAAAGGAATCTGTTGGAATTGTTAGCGACGAATTAAACTTAAGAAAAAATTATGTTTATAATATAGCAAAAAAGATATAAGGAGAACATATGGCAAATAATGGAAAAAAGACTTCATCAAAGCAAATTGAAGAACCAACAATTACTGATGTTCAAGAAGTAGCAGTAGATTCAGAAGAAAAAAAGCCGGTTAGAAAAAGAAAAATAACAAAGAAATCTATTGAACCAATTATTGAAGAAAGCAAGAATGAACAAGAGGTCTCTTTAGGAAGCACTTCTACAGATGAGCTTAAAGTTGTTAACGCAAATAAAAAACAAAAGAAAGAAGTTAAGTCCTCTGTTCCTGCTGCTGCAAAACCTCAATCAGATAAAATTGCAGATGAAGAAAATAATGTTAAAGACGTTAAGCAGTATGCTGAAAGTCAAATGATGCTAGCTGATGATGAAACTATTGAAATAAGTGTTTTGAAGCGTGATACAAAAAAGAAGAGTAATAAAAAGAAAGTAGCAAAGAATATTCCTTTAAATATTGTTAGATTTTCTCCACTCTTATCTCAAGGTTTAACTTCATCTCAAGTTGAACAAAGAAAAAAAGATGGATTAACCAATATTACAAATAAAAATTATACGAAACCTTATTGGAAAATTATATGTGATAACGTATTTACTTTCTTTAATATGTTATTAACATTTATCGGTATAGCTTTATTGCTTGTTGGATCTTATACTGATTTACTTTTTATGGCAATTATGATTGCAAATATGTCTATTGGTATATTTCAAGAAATTAGAGCTAAAAAAACTTTTGATAAATTAAGACTTGTTACAGCACCTACAGCAACTGTAATTAGAGATGGTGCAGCTGTCTCTATAAATACTGATGAAATTGTATTAGATGATTTAGTCGTGCTTACAAACGGAAATCAAATATCTGCTGATGCCATTGTTAAAGATGGAACAATTGAAGTTAATGAAGCTATGTTAACAGGTGAATCTTTACCAGTAAAAAAACATGTTGGTGATGTTGTATATGCTGGTTCGTTTGTTGTTAGTGGCCAATGTACATGTCAAGTAGATAAAATAGGTGAACAAAGCTATGCAATGACATTACAATCTCAGGCAAAAAGATACACAAAGCCTAAATCAGAGCTTATTAAATCGCTTAATAACATTATTTTAGTTATATCGGTAATAATTGTTCCTATTGGTGCAATTATGTTCTATAACAACTATAGAGCTTCTGATGCATTAAATGTTTTGGATAAAATTAAAGATGCAGTAGCACCGACAGCTGGCTCTATTGTTGGTATGATTCCAGCTGGAATGTTCTTATTAACTTCTGTAGCATTGGCAATGGGTGTTGTTTCACTTTCGAAATATAATACTTCAGTTAAAGAATTATATTGTATTGAAATGCTAGCTAGAGCTAATGTTCTTTGCTTAGATAAGACAGGTACATTAACTGATGGAACTATGAATGTTGAAGAAGTAGTTATTTTAAAAAACAGTTATGATATTAATAAAGTTATGGGTGCATATTTAGGAAATATGAGCGATAACAACCAAACTTCTATAGCATTACAACAAAGATTTAAATTTAATACAGACTACAAATTAGAAGCTAAGATACCTTTTAGTAGTTCAAGAAAATATTCAGCTATTTCTTTTGAAAATGAAGGAACATTTATTTTAGGAGCTCCAGAATTTATTCTCAAAGAAATGGAGCCTGTTCTTGAATCGCTTATTTCTAGTAAACAAGCTAGAGGTTATAGAGTCTTAATGTTAGCTCATTCTAATGCTACAATCAAAGATGAAAAATTAAAAGGAGTCATTTCTCCTGTCGCTTTATTTATCTTAGCTGATCACATTAGAAAAGAAGCTCCAGATACTATAAAGTGGTTCAGAGATAACGGTGTAGAAATTAAGATTATTTCAGGTGATAATCCATTAACAGCAAGTGAAATTGCAAAATCTTGTGGAGTTGAAAACGCTGATAAATACATTTCACTAGAAGGTATTTCAATTCAAGAAATCGAAGAGTTAGCTGATAAATATACAGTATTTGGTCGTGTAACTCCTGAACAAAAAGCAGCTTTAGTTAAATCGTTAAAGAATAGACAAAAAGTAGTTGCAATGACTGGTGATGGCGTCAATGATATTTTAGCAATGAAGAACGCCGATTGTTCTATTGCAATGTCAGGTGGTTCTGAAGCAACAAAGAATGTTGCTCACTTAGTTTTATTGGATTCTAACTTTGCTTCAATGCCAAAAGTAGTAGAAGAAGGTAGAAGAGTCGTAAATAACGTGCAAAGATCGTCATCACTATTCTTAATGAAAACTTTCTTTACCATTATTTTGTCACTATCAATTATTATTGTTAACTTGTTCTTTAAATCATCAATATCGTATCCTTTCAGCCCAAAGAATTTAATTGTTATGGAAGTATGTGGAATCGGTATTCCATCTACTTTATTAGCTATTCAACCTAATAAGAGTCAAATAAAAGGTAAATTCCTTAAAACTGTTATCATGAAGGCTTTACCTGGAACAATTTTAATGTTATTTGCCGTTTTGATTACAGGAATGTTAAGCTACTTAGACTTCTTTGAATTAGGAGCAACAAGTTCAGTTGAACAAGTATTCACTAACGAAGTAAAATCATTTGCTATTATTGCATTAATCGTTGCTTCGCTAGTTATGTTATATCATTTGTGTAAACCATTTAACGCTTATCGTTTAACACTATTTATTTCAATGCTTGTTTGTGCTGTTATCGGAATATTTATGGTTCCATATAACTTTACAGGTATTTCATATACTGATTTAAATAAAATACAATGGCTATCTTTAATTGTTCTTTGTGCCTCGTTTGGACCTATTAGTTATTGTTTGAATTGGATTTCAGACAGATTGCTAATTGGAAAAGGTGTTCCAGAGGTTAAAGAAGATGCAAATGGAAAAATAACCAAATAAAAATAGAAGTTATAGAGTTTAAAATCTATAACTTCTTTTCTTTTAAATAATTTTTTCTTGCTTCTAATGAATAAGAACACCCACAATAGTCTTGTCTATACATGTTATGAGCTTTTGCTATTCTTATTCCTTTTAATTGACCATCTTCTTTTTTGAAATCAGAGACTAAGAATTTTGTATTTGTATATTCTTTATTTAAACTTATTCCTATTTCATTTAATATGGCTGATGGCTTTTTGCTAGATACTGTCATTACAGTAGCAAAATATTCATAATGATTGTCGTTTGCATATTTGTATGCTTTGTTCATTCTATACCAATGGCAGAATGTACAACGCTCCAAACCTTCTCTTATAGGTCCATATTTTTCTATTAGAGGAAAGAAACTATCATAATCGTATGGTAATGATATTACATCAACATTTAGGTTGTTTTCTTCGTTGAATTCTTTAACAAATCTTCTTAATGTTTCTTCACGTCGATCATATTCTTCCTTGGGATAAATATTTTGATTAATATATCCAACAGTAACATCAAAATGATTAACAAGTTCTGTTAGTGGATAAGTTAAACATGGTCCACAACAAGCGTGTAAAAAAAGCTTTGGTTTTAATCCTTTATTATCAATTTCTTTAACTATATTTTTATATTCTAAATTGTAGTTTTTATTTTGTTCCGTCATAGATAAACATTGCATCTCCAAAAGAGAAGAATCTATATTTTTCTTCAACAGCATGCTTATAGGCATTTAATACGTTATCTCTTCCAGCTAATGCGCTAACGAGCATAACAAGTGTGCTTTTAGGAAGATGGAAATTGGTTATTAAGGCGTTAACAGCTTTGAATTTGTAACCAGGATAAATGAATAATTTAGTGTCTCCATGACATTCTTTAAATTCTCCATATTTATCCATAACACTCTCAATTGTTCTTGTTGATGTTGTTCCTACTGCTATGATTCTTCTTCCTTCAGCTTTAGCTTTATTTAAAGCATCAGCTGCTTCTTTGGACATCATATAATATTCGCTATGCATATTGTGTTCAAGAATGTTATTTACCTTAACTGGTCTAAATGTTCCTAATCCAATGTGAAGTGTTACATCAACAACTTCTACTCCCATAGCTTTAACTTTTTCAAATAGCTCATCAGTAAAATGAAAACCAGCTGTTGGAGCTGCAGCAGAGCCCTCTATTTGTGCATATACAGTTTGGTATCTATCATTTGGTGCGCTTTGATTGTGAATATAAGGTGGCAAAGGCATTTTGCCAAGCTTATCTAAGACTTCATAGAATATGCCTTCATAGCTAAATTTGATGTGTCTTAATCCTTCTTCAAGCTCCTTCACACATTCGGCTTTTAATTCAGCGTTTGGTCCAAAATCGACAACGGTTCCAACCTTATAAGCTTTAGCGTTTCCAACTAATGCTTCCCAAACATCTTTTTCACCTTCGATTGGATGTAAAAGAAGAACTTCGATGTGTGCACCTGTGCCTTCTTTAATTCCAAATAATCTAGCTGGAATAACTTTAGTATTATTTCTTACCAAGACATCACCAGGTCTAAGATATTTAACTATATCAAAAAAGTGTTCGTCTTTATATTTTCCGTTTGATAAATCAAGTGTTAATAGTCTTGATTGATCTCTTTTTTCAGCTGGAGATTGAGCTATTAATTCTTCTGGCAAGTAGTAGTCATAAGAATTTAAATCATATACGTCAAAATCAAAATTTTCATTCATATTAAAAACCTCTATCTGATCCAAATTTAGCCATGGTTTCTGCTTCGAACTCTAAGAATCTATCTTCCTTGATAGCTTCTCTTGCTTTTTCCATTAATCTAATTAAGAATCTTAAATTGTGAATTGAGCAAAGTCTTTTACCCAATATTTCATCACACTTCATTAAGTGATGCAAATATGCTCTTGTAAAGTTTTGGCAACAATAACAATCGCATTCTGGATCAAGTGGTGTAAAGTCTCTTTCGTATTTTTTGTTTTTTATGTTAATCCTTCCAGTTGAAGTCATAAGAGTTCCGTGTCTAGCAATTCTAGTAGGCAATACGCAGTCAAACATATCTACACCCTTGCGAATACCATCAAAAATCATGTCTATTGATCCGACGCCCATGAGATATCTAGGTTTATCTTCAGGTAAGAAAGGAACAGCATAAGAAACCATTCTATATTCAACCTCTTTTGGTTCACCGATAGATGTTCCACCAATTGAATAGCCATCAAAATTCATTTTTACGAGCTCTTCAGCACAATATTGACGCATGTCGGCAAAATCTCCGCCTTGTACAATGCCAAATAAAGCTTGATCTTCTCTTTTTTTAGCTAATTGACAACGTTTTGCCCATCTAAGTGTACGTTCAACACTATTTACCATGTATTCTTTAGTTACTGGATAAGGAGCGCATTCATCTAAACACATGATGATATCAGCACCGATTTTTGCTTCAATTTCCATAACTTTTTCTGGTGAGAAAAATAATTTAGCGCCATTAAGGTGGTTTCTAAACGTAACTCCTTCTTCTTTTATGTCTCTATTTTTAGCTAGAGAAAAAACTTGGAATCCACCACTATCAGTTAGCATTGGTCCATCATAGTTCATAAATTTTTGAACACCACCAGCTTCTTGGACAATATCAGCACCAGGCCTTAGGGCTAAATGGTATGTATTTGCTAATACAACGCCACTGTGTATTTCTCTTAGTTCTTTTGGAGATAGAGATTTAACAGTAGCTAACGTTCCGACTGGCATGAACATAGGTAATTCAACTGTTCCATGAGGAGTTTTAAGTAAACCATATCGGGCATTACAATTTTTATCTTTGTGTAATATTTCAATTTCAATGTTTTTGCTGCTCATAATATATCCTTTTATCAGTGCATATTATAACTTATTTAAGGCATTAATTAAACTATAGTAATTTTGTAGATAAACAATCTTTTTTATTTAGTTTGAGGTTTTTATTAATTTACTAGACTAACATGAACCATTCAATTATAATTTTAGATTAGAAGGAGCATATTTATAAAATGCCTAAAATTGTTTTAATTGGTGGAGGCTCAGCCTCTGGAAAGACATTTGTTACTAGAAAGGTAATTGAAATGTTAGGAGTAGATAAAGTAACTCATTTATCTATAGATGATTACTATAAAGATCTAACTGATCTTCCTATAGAGGAAAGAGCAAAAATTAATTACGACCATCCAAAAGCCTTTGACTGGAAGCTTTTAAGATCACAATTAGCTGATTTAAAAGCAGGGAAAACAATTGAAAAACCTGTCTACGATTTCACAGTTCACAATAGAAGTCAAAAAACTGAATCTGTTTCTCCTAACGATATAATTATCGTTGAAGGTATTATGGCTTTAGTTGATGATAAAGTTAGACATCTAAGTGATTTAAATGTCTTTATAAATGCTTCAAGAGAAAGAAGATTCTTAAGAAGACTCATTAGAGACCACAATGAAAGAGGAAGAACATATGAAAGTATCATAGAACAATACTTTGCAACTGTTCAACCGATGTTCGAAGAAGTAATAGCCCCTTCAATGAACTATGCTGATGTTTTATTAGCAAACGATGGTGTTTCAAATAAAGCAATTAACGTATTGACTCAAATCTTGACAGATTTAATAAATAACAAATAACGTATAAAAAAATGGTGTGAAATTAATCACACCATTTTTATTAATCATACATATCAGCGCCGTTAGGCATTGCTGGTTTATCTTCCTTTATATCAGCAACAGCTGCTTCTGTTGTGATGAATAAAGCTGATATACTTGAAGCGTTTAAGATTGCACTTCTTGTAACCTTTGTAGGATCGACAATACCAGCATCGAACATGTTGACCCATGTTCCATTTTTGGCATCAAATCCCATGTGAGTTCTCGAGACTTTTTGCTTGCTAACAATTTCATCAGCATCAAATCCAGCATTTTCAGCAATCTGATGTAATGGGGCAAGCAAGGATTCTAATACGACATTGATTCCTTTTTGAATATCAGAATTATTATCTTTGAGTGTCTTCTTCAAGTCTTTATATATTTCAACAAGTGCTGCTCCACCACCGATAACAATACCTTCACTTACAGCGGCTTTTGTGGCATTAAGTGCATCTTCAATTCTTAATTTCTTTTCTTTAAGTTCGCTTTCGGTTAACGCACCAACTTTAATTAAAGCAACACCACCAGTCATCTTAGCAACTCTTTCGAGATATTTCTTCTTGTCGTATTCAGATGTGGAATTATCAGCTTGTTTCTTTAATTCTTCAACACGGGCATCTAATTCTTCTTTTGAACCAGCACCATCTATTAAAGTTGTATTGTCTTTTGTAACTGTGACTTTCTTGGCTCTACCTAAATCGTTTATAGTCATATCTTTTAATTCCATGGCTAAATCTTTAGAGTAGAATGTTGCGCCGGTCATAATTGCAATATCTTGTAAGATGTTCTTTTGGTTATCACCGAATTCTGGTGCCTTTGTAGCAACAACGTTGAATGAACCTCTTAATTTATTAACAATTAAAGTTGATGCAACTTCATTTTCGATATCGTCAGCAATAATTAATAATGGCTTGTGTGATTCGAGAACTTGTTGCAAGACATTTAAAATATCTTGGATGTTTGTTATTTTTTGGTCTGTAACTAAGACGTAGCAATCTTCTAGTTCAGCAACCATTTTTTCACGGTCTGTTACCATGTATGGGGAAATGTATCCCTTGTCATATTGTAGGCCTTTAACAACTTGAAGTTCGGTATCAAATCCTTTACTTTCATCGACTGAAATAACGCCATTTTTACCTACTAATTTCATTGCTTCAGCAATAATATGTCCGATTTCAGCTGAAGAGCTTGAAATTGTTGCGACTGATTCAATATCACTATCAGAATCAACTTTCTTTGAATTGTTAAGCAATTTTTCAGCTACAGCTTTACCAGCTCTTTCAATACCTTCTCTTAAAAATACTGGGTTAGCACCTTTATCAACGCATTCAAATCCTTTATGAATCATACTTTGTGCAAGTACTGTTGCAGTTGTTGTTCCATCGCCAGCTAAATCATTTGTTTTGTTTGCAACTTCGTACACTAATTTAGCACCCATATTTTCAAATTTATCTTTTAATTCTATTTCTCTTGCAATGGTGACGCCATCATTTGTAATAAGTGGTGATCCGTAGCCTTTATCTAATACTACGTTTCTTCCTTTAGGACCCATTGTAACTTTTACAGTATCTGCAAGTGTATCAACACCTTTAAGCATTGATACTCTAGCATCTTTTGAAAATCTTATTTCTTTTGCCATATTATTTATCCTCCAAATTATTCAACAATAGCTAAAATATCATTTATTGATGCGACAAGATATTTTGTTTCATCTTGTTTATATTCTGTCATTGAATATTCTTTATATAAAACTTTATCGCCAACTTTAACTGGCATTTCGACTGTTTTTCCGTCTTTATTTATTCCAGGACCAACTGCAACTACTTTAGCAACTGCTGTCTTTTCTCCTTTTTTAGGAATAATTAATCCACCAACTTTTTCTTCAGTTGGCTCAACTTCTAATACTACGTTATCATGTAATGGTCTAAGCATATATAAGCCTCCTATAACGTCATTTTATGATGACACTTATATTTTAATCCAATAATTAGCAATGTCAACATATGAGTGCTAAAAAGATGTCGACTTTTATTGACAAAATGGCATTTGTGTAAAAACCGACATCTATTTTTTAATTGTTTGGATTCTTGGCAACTTTATCTAAGACTTTACAAGCAAATTTTTCATTAGCAAACTTAGATAAAAAATGCCCGCATTTAATCATTGCCCCAGGAACAATAACTGTTTTATTTTTCTTTTGTTTTTTAATTGTATATTTAACAACCTTTTCAGCAGATAAAGATTTAATTTGAAACTTTACGTTAGCTACTTCTTCAAAATTTGTTTTAACAGGTCCAGGGCAAAGTATTGAAATTTTAACTTTTGATTTTTGATCAATTAATTCTTGTCTATATCCTAAGACTAATCTAAAAAGATAAGCTTTTGTCGCATAATATTCGGCCATATATGGAGCAGGGCAAAACGCTGCGGCAGATGCTACAGCCAATATTTTCTTTTCGCTATTTTCTTTATTAAATCTTTTTATAAATTCTTTAATGAGAATAAGTGACGCTTTACAATTTAGGTCTGTCATTTTTAATGCTTTTTCTGTGTTTGTTTCTTCAATTAATCCAAAATCTCCAAAACCAGCATTATTTATAAACATATCTATTTTATATTGTTCCACTTCTTTAAGCAGCTCATAACAATTATCCATTATCGATAAATCTTTAATGATAATTACAGATTCTGTTTTTAATTCAGCCTGTACTGCTTTTAACTTTTCTAAATTTCTTGCTGTTAGGATAATTTTATATCCTATATTTGAGTATTGAATTGCAAATTGCTTACCTATACCACTATCAGCACCGGTAATTAAAATATAATTCTTTTCTGTGTTTTTATTTCTTTTCATTGTATTTAACAGCAATCTCTCCAGCAAGTTTAGCATTATTTTTTATAAGAGCAATATTTGATTCTAAAGATTTACCACTTGTTAATTCGACAATCTTAGAAAGCAAATAAGGCGTTACTTCTTTACCTTTAATTCCTTTTTCATTCATTTCTTCAATCGCTTCTTCAATTGTTTTTTCAATTTCTTCGTTTGGTAGTGAATATTCTTCAGGTATAGGATTTGCAACAATCATTCCTTGCTTTAATCCAAGTTCATTAGATATGTGCATAATGTTAGCAATAGAATCGGGATTTTTAGCTTGCATTTCGAGTTTATAATTTGAAGTTCTTGAATAGAACATTGGAAGTGTATCGGTATTATAAGCAATAACAGGTACACCTTGTGTTTCTAAGTATTCTAATGTTAAAGGAATATCTAAAATTGCTTTTGGTCCAGAACAAATTACTGTTACAGGAGTGCGGGCAAATTCATTTAAATCAGCGGATATATCGAAAGTTTTTTGAGCTTCTCTATGAACTCCACCTAAGCCGCCAGTAGCGAACACTTTGATACCAGCCATTTCAGCTAATATCATAGTAGCAGTAACAGTTGTTGCACCACTTCTTTTGTTAGCTAAACAGTAAGCTATATCACGACGTGAACATTTCATAATATCGTGTCTTTTACCAAACTCTTCAATTTCTTCAGGTGTCATGCCAATTTTTATTTTTCCATCAACGATACCAATTGTTACAGGAATTGCTCCTGTTTTTCTTACTTCTTCCTCAACGGCTAATGCTGTTTTGACATTTTCTGGATATGGCATTCCATGTGATATTATAGTTGTTTCTAAAGCGACAGCTGGGACGTTTGAATAATCAGGTATTCCCCAGGTTTTTCTTGTTTTTTCATCTAACATAATTTATCCTCCAAATTATTTTGTTCAGTTATAAGTTTATCACAATTAGTATCTAAATTTGATTGTTTTACAAAAATAAGCATTATTAATCCAATTATTGAAAATAATGCAAGCAATGAAAACATTAAAGAGTATGAATAGCTTGAAATTTTAGGTCCGAACTGATTGAATAGAGCATTGAATATTTGAAGAAATATATTTAAAGCAAAAATTGATTTTGTTAAATATTCTTTTTTAACGATAGAAGAAAAATAGTTTAAATGAACTGCTAGCATTGATCCCCAAGCTATACCTCTTAAACTAGCAATAATATCTAAAGCAATAAGAGGCATTGGAATTGCAAATAAAACATTTCTTAGACAAATTAGAATTGCAGAGCAAATTAAAACAAGTTTATATTTATCCTTTTTTATTACTTTTGAAACAATAAACATACATATTATTTCAAACAAAACTTCCATTGAAAAAACCATGCCATAATTAGCTTGATTCATTCCTAAATCTGAGACATATAAGGCAAAGATATTATCAGAAACATTTGATGCACCTAAGGCAAATATATAAAATAGCAAGTAAAAACAAAAAGATTTGTTTTTAAAGATATCGACAATTTTAACACTATCTTTTTCTATAACATTGTCCTTTTTATCAGATTTTATAAACAATATGAATAAATTAGAAATTAAATATAAACAACTTGCAATAATAAATACGTATTTGTAATTAAAGAATTCTATTAGATAGCCTCCAAAGAAAGAAGAAATTAAATAAGCTATCGAACCAAATATTCGAATGTTTGAATAATTTTTATTGGCGCTTTTTGATACATCGATAGCTATAGACTCTAAAAGAGAGTAATAAGCTTTATTGCAAAAAGCTACAATAATATCAAAAATAAGAATAGGAACAAAAGAAGTAAAGAATCCAAAGAAGATCATAAATATTGCTTCAACAACATTTACAACTTTTAACATGATAATATTTCGATGTTGATTACCAGATAGTTTACTTAAAACTAAACTACCGATGATAGCTGTTAAAGGAATAACAGCTAATAGTGTTCCAAGTTCTAAATCGCTAAAGTTTAAAGATTTAAAATAAATGGTTAAAAAAGCGTAAAATAACGCGTCACCCAAATATCTAAAAAAATGCAAAAATTGCAATTTACTATAGTCTTTCATAAAATCTCCACTACAATAGTCTACATAAATAAGTAAGATGATAAAAGAAAATTATTTTTTCTTATAAGATAAGTATGGTTGATATTTTTTAACTTTACACATATAATAATAAAGCCATTGCGATATTTGTGACATGAACCTGGTCAGGACCGGAAGGTAGCAGCCATAAGTGCTCCAAATGTGTGCAATGGTTTTTGTTTAAAGAGGAAGATATTTTTATGAATAATTCTTTTGACAAAGATTTAATTAAACAAACTTTAGTTGAATCAAAGAAAGCTTTTGATAATAATGATGTTCCAGTAGGAGCAATTCTTGTTATAGATAATAAAATTGTTTGTCGATCACACAATAAGTGTGTGGCTAATAATAACAAATTATATCACGCTGAAATTTTAGCTATAAACGAAGCTATAGAAAAAGGATTAGATCTATCAAAAGCTTCTTTATATATATCTCTTGAACCATGTCTAATGTGCTTAGGAGCAATAATAAACGCAGGGATTAATAAAATATATTTCGGCGCATTTGATAAAACTGAAGGTGCTTTTACTCATTTTGGTGTATCGTTAACTATCCATGAAGTTGAAGTTCATTACTTAGAGAATAAAGATTGCTCTAAAATAATGTCTTCTTTTTTCGAAAAAGTAAGGAATAAATAAGATTATATATTATAATTAGAATAGATGTTATAAACGAGGTAACAATATGAAATTTAAACAATGGTTAATTGGTCGCTTAAAAAATTGGAAGGAGGAATATCTTCCACCTTTAATAATTACGGCTGTTGCAATTATTATATATATTATTTTAGATGTAACAGCAGTAAGCTGGGCTAGCAAAGAACAAATTGTTTATTATTTAATGATCATATGGATTCCAGCTTTATTTTATACAGTCTTTTATTTAAGACTACCACCAGTTTTTAAAATAGGTGCATACACTTTTGCTACTTGTTCTAATTTGATTGCTACTGGACTTAACGTCTATGCTTTCATTCCATATTTTGATACTATTTTACACACTTTATTTGGCTATTTAGGTGGATATATTGGAATACTTGTTCTTCTAAAAAAAGATGACTATGATAAGGTTTCATTATTCACAAAAGTCTTCTTTTGCTTTGCACTAGTAGGATGTGTAGGTGTTTTGTGGGAAGTTTGTGAATATACTTTAGATTCTCTATTTGGTGGAAATAGCCAACACGCTGTTGAAACAGGTGTTTTAGACACAATGCAAGATCAATTCTGTAATTTAACAGGAGCATTAGTTTTTGTTATTCATTACTTGATTGATTATTTATTTGTCGATAGAAAATACATGAACAAAATGGCTTCATTATTAAGCGTTCATTTGCACGATAAACCTTTTTATAAAGAAGAGTTAGAAAATAATATTGAAAGATAAAATTATCTTATAAGTTGAAAAATATTAATTAAGTTATTAATATAAAAATATCGGAAGGAGTTAATTTATGTACAATAAAAATATATTTTTAGATTGTTCAGATGAAAAGAAAAAATCGATGCAATTATTTTGTGAGGAATATAAAAACTTTTTGTCTAAAGGCAAAACTGAAAGACGTTGTGTTCAATTAAGCAAAAAACTTGCTGAAGATAATGGCTTTGTTTATTTGGATGATGTAATTAAATCTGGAAAAAAGATTAAAGCAGGTGATAAGTTATATTCAATTAATAAGAATAAAAATATTGTTTTATTTAAAATTGGAACAAAACCTCTTGTTGATGGAATGAGAGTATTAGGTGCTCATATAGATTCTCCAAGATTAGATGCAAAGCAAAATCCAATTTACGAAAAAGAAAGTATTTCTTTATTAGATACTCACTATTATGGTGGTATTAAAAAGTATCAATGGGTTACAATACCTCTTGCTATTCATGGTGTTGTTATAACTAAAGAAGGTAAATCAATCGATATAAATATCGGTGAAGATGCTAATGATCCAGTTGTCGGTATATCTGACTTACTTATCCACTTAGCTGCAGATCAAATGCAAAAGACAGCTGCAAAAGTAATCGAAGGTGAAGACTTGGATGTTACTTTAGGATCAATGCCTTTAGAAGGTGCAGAAAAGAATGCTGTCAAATTAAATACTTTAAGAATATTAAAAGACAAATATGGAATTGAAGAAGAAGATTTAGTTTCAGCTGAACTTGAAATCGTACCAGCTGGTCCAGCAAGAGATTATGGCTTGGATCGTTCAATGGTAGCAGGTTATGGACACGATGATAGAGTATGTGCTTTTACTTCATTAAAAGCTATTCTTGATGTTAAAGAAGTTGAAGAAACATCAGTATGTATCTTAGTTGATAAAGAAGAAATTGGTTCTGTTGGTGCAACTGGTGCACAATCAATGTACTTTGAAGATGTAATTGCTGAACTACTTAATGCAATTGGTTATACATCATATTTAGATTTAAAACGTACAATGACAAACGCTAAGATGTTATCAAGTGATGTTTCAGCTGGATTAGATCCTTTATATCCACAAGTATGTGAAGGAAAGAATGCTGCTAGATTCAATAGAGGAATTGTTATAAATAAATATACAGGACGTGCTGGTAAGAGTGGATCTAACGATGCAAATCCAGAATATATGGCTTGGATTAGAAAAGTATTTGACGGAAATAATATTCACTATCAAACATCTGAACTTGGTAGAGTTGACCAAGGTGGTGGCGGTACAATTGCTTACATCTTAGGAAACTATAACATGAATGTCATCGATGCTGGCGTATCAGTTTTCAATATGCATGCTCCAATGGAAATTGTAAGTAAAGCTGATGTTTACGAGGCATACTTAGCTTATAAGGCTTTCTTATCAAAGTAAAAAATAAAGCAGTCAATTATTTGGCTGCTTTTTAATTTATATAAAAATTATGATTTAAAAAAATATTAATCGATAAATAACTCAGGTATATTAAATTGGATATCGTTCAGTTCATCACGAACGGCATCTTTTTTACATTCAAGTATACTTCTTTTTAATTTATATCCGTCTTTTGTGTGAGAAATAAATTCTAGATGTTGACGAATATAATCTGACGTTTCACGACTCAATCCATTTCTTTGTAAAAAAATAGTTAATGGATTAATGGATCCGTATTCCACATATTCATACCAATCGTTATCAAATGGTTGTCCATTTGTTTTAAGTTTTTTATATTCGGTTGAGAATCTTAAGAAGTAGTTAGCAATGCTGAAGAGAATGATATTCTCGATAATCTGCAAGGTGTCACCAATGACTATATTTTTATGTTCTTGACTACCATTGTATGGGATTGACTGTCTATTGATTTCAACATATTTATTATTTCTTTCATTGTACTCAAGAGTATCTTTCAAAAGTAGAGCGAGACCATATCCATTCATCCATCTAGTTAAAATAACGGCGTAGTATTTAATTCGATCACCATAGCCTAATGTATCTTTCTCATAGATATTCCAATTGAAGATGTCTCTAAGTTTCTCAAGGAAATAAACCAAGTCTTTATATTGGATTCTTCCATTGTTAAGTTTTGGATATTTTAAGCCTCTATTTATGGCATCGATCAAATTTTTTGTTTGATCAACAGAGACATTTATATCATCATCAGGTTTTGGTTCGTTTTTTGTTGTATTATCAAAATGTTTTTTTATCTTCTGTATTTTATTTTCATCAAGAAATTTATCAAAAATTTTTTTGACTACACTGTCTCTATCAGAAGTTATATCCTTTAAAAGAATTAATCCAGTCTTACGCATGAAGTCATATTCTTCATTGCTTTGACCTTCCATAGCTTTTAATTGTGAGTCGCCTTTTATAAATTGATTTACTATATACTCTTTTTCGGCATCAGTAAGATCTGTCATCAATGCTATGTGTTGATCTTCGACCGGCTTTACGAGCAATTTTTCGATTGTTTTTTCGCTAGTCATATTGTCTCTTATAATAAAAACATTGCCATAAAGATTATATTGGATTCGTCCAACACGGCCAAGTAGATTTCTAAATTCTATTTGGCTCATATTTCCTTTAGTTCCCATTCTGCATCTAATTACTATCAAGTTGTCTGCTGGGATATTTACACCTTCTATTAGTGTTGAAGTGCAAAAGATAGTTTTTATCTTTCTATCTCTATAAAGTTCTTCAATTTTTGTTCTAATATGTATAGGCAAATAGCCAACATGATAAGCCACGCCTTTTGTAATTAAATCTGATAGATAATAGTCAGTATGTATTTCATCTCGTATTTCTTCAGCTATTTTATCTAAAATTTGGTCATTTAAAGGCTTTAATTTTTCAGCAAAAGCCCTTGCTAGTTCAACAGCTTTTTGCTTGCCAGAACAGTAGACAAGGTTTGATTTTCCTACTTGTCGTTTAATAATTTCTTCTATCAAATTAATTGTTTCATAGTTTTTATCGATATCTGATATTTTTATAAATTTATCTTTTTTTATTGAATGTTCGTTATATATTTTAAACTCGTGATCTTTTATATCTAGAACATATTTCATTTGGCACACTGGAGTAAACAAAGTTCTTAAATAATCAGACTTTAAAATTTGATTATTTGGTATTATTTTTAAATATTCTTCTGGATTAGGAATGTTAGGGGAAGCAAGAATGATATGTGGTTTTTTATCTTTTTGTAAAAGCATATCTGTAACTTTAAAATAAAAAGTTGATCTTCCATCCATTTCACCAATTTTGTGTGCTTCATCAATGAACAAATAATCAATTGCTATTTCAGGAAATGACATCAATGTGTATAGTAATCTTTCTGGTGTCATTACAAATATGTAATTGATATTGTTTTGTTTGAAAAATAGAGAGTTGCCAGATGTTACGACCTTATAGTTTTGGTTTTTCAACTCTTCCTTTAAATCTTGATTGATGATATTGATTGAGATTTCACTAATTAGAGCCTTTGTTGGGATTAAGATAGCAAAATTGCCTTTAAAACCATTCACTATCTTATTTTTTATAAACATTCTCATAATTAATGATTTTCCAAGAGAAGTTGGTCCAGAATATGAAAAAGCTAAGTCATCTAAATGGTCGTATATTTCTTTTTGTGGATGAAAGAAATACATATTTTCTTGATGTGGAATCTTCAAATATTCTAGATTGAACGATTCGAATAATTCATCTAGGAAAGAAATATTTTTATATTTAGTTTTAATAAGCTCTAATCCACGATAATTTCCTATAGTGGAAAGAATAGAAGATGCATAAGCTTTAACGCCTGCATCATCAGGATAAATTGCATTCAAAAGAGCAATTATCTCTTGTGCCCAAGCACGATGTCTTTCTGAGTTTGGATGGTCAAAAGATTTTGATAATATGTCTGCAAATCGAAGTGCATGTTCTTTTTTTATTGGTTTCTTTCTTTTCAAATCGCCAATTAAGCCCATGGAATAATTGTACAAAATTGTTTCATAAAGTTCGTGCAAATATTCGTTATTGTCAATTTTATTATAGATGGATTCACCCAATGTAGCATATCTTGGTTTCATTATTAAAACTCCAATGCTCTCTTCATAATGAGTTCTTTATCAACTTTTACATCATTAAAAGGAAGAATATATATGTAGAACGAATAATTAGATAATTCTAGTTCTTCTATTTTCTTTTGTATATAAGGAGATATTCTTTTTATGTCATTATTAAGATTAATTTCTAATTCGGTTTTGTATCTTTCATTGTTTAGCTCATTATTCATATTTATTGTGTAACCCAAGAATATTCCAAAAGCATTGTCTGGCCTTTCTTCAAATTTTTTATTAGGTATAATTATGCTTTCAAGTACTTTATTTGTTTCAGTGTCGAATTTAGTATTTAGTACATCTTCTTTAACTAATTCATATTCATCATCTATGTGATTTTTGATTTCTATAATTTGTGTGAAAGCATTATCAACTGCAGATTCTAAGGTGTCTACTGTTCCCGTAGCTCCATAGACGAGTTGATTTAATAAACGGCCATCCTTTTTATACGTCAATATGTGTATTCCTGAAGAAGAGCTATCGTATATTCCACTATGTTCTTGAAGTTCCATTTTAGAGAAAATTTTTGGAGCGTTTAAAACGCATTCAAAAAAAAAGTAGAGCATAATTTCATTAAAGTGATTTGTTCTTTGGTCTGACTCTATTCCTTTTCGGTAAGCTGAGAAGGCATCTTTAGCAAGTATCATATAATCTGATGGAATATTGTATCTGTTCATTCTTCCGCGACAGTATATATAGCTACCAATATTTTTAAGAATATATTTTTCTAAGCGAAAATAGTCTATTTTGCTGTTTACAACATCAAGTCTATATATTTTTAAATTGTTTGAATTAGGAAGAGAAAGATTACTATCGGCTATTTCTTTAAAAACAGTCTTAAAAGAACTTTGATCTGCCGTAATTTCTATTTTTGATTGTACAATTGAAACTTTGTCATCAAGTACAATTTCATTAATTCTATATATTTGTTGTTTTGTATAGCCTTTTATTTCTTTAATTCTTTCTTTAAACGAAATATTATCAATTTGTGTTGCACAATAGTAAAAAACATTAGCAATAAATTCAGAAAAATTGAATATTTGTTTATATACTATGTCTTGCTTTGTATAACCTTCTTCAAATCCAATTAAACATGCATTATCTATATCTGAATCTTCTTTTAAGACATCACGAATACAAATAATAACGAGTTTTTTGCCATCTTTATTGAAATATGGCTCAATGCTACTTTTAATTTTTTTTACCAATTCTTGTTTATCACAAGTAAGTATTTCATTATAGTCAGCTAAATTGTGTGAGCCTACCATCAAATGATTTTGAACAGAGCTATCCAAATAATAGTCACAATCTTTCACAGTTTTAAAAAGACTATTTATAAGTAAATATTGTTTTGCACTAGTAAGCTTCGAATCACAAAGAATTCGGAGAAAAGTGCCAATACAAAGCTTTTTCAACTTCAATTACCTCCGAATAACTCTTTTTATTTGATCAAATAGACTATATTGTTAATTTTATAGTCTAAAAGTAGGCATATGCAATCTAGATTATTAAAGTTAAAAATAAAACTACTAATCCTTATATTTGTTATAGTAGTGATGTTTACATTAACTTTTTTAGTTAATTCTATCTTTAACATCTTATGATCTATGAATAATCTCAAAAGCTTATTATATAAAAAGCTTATTGCTATTCCTCTAATAATGCATGGTTTCATTTCTTTACAATTGTAACATAGCATGTATGAAAAAACAAATTATAGCGAATAAAAAAATAAAATTTTAATAAAATATAATTAAATTTAGAAAAATTAAAATTGTTTTTTTATCTAATATTCTAATTAGAACATCTTGTCAGCTCTCTGTCAGTCGTTGTCAGTCGGCTGTCATTTTTATTAACAAAATAATCATTTAGACTATAAGCAGATGAAACAAAGTAATGTGTTCATCTAGGTTTTATGGCTTACTTCAGCGGTGCAACAAGCTGTCCTAAACTTCAGCTAAGAAACCTATATATAGCAATCGGTCCTTGTTAGGAAAGGGCGGGTTCAAGAAATCGAAACAAAGGATAAACCTGATATTTCGAGGCTTTGATATCCGTCTTTTCATCATGCTCAAATTACGGAAAGTCCTCTGTTTCGAAAACGAAACGGAGGCTTTTATTTTGAAGCTAAGAAAGACGCCAATTAGTGAAAGGACAAGTTATATATATGAGTTTGATAATGGTGATAAGTCTATTATTGAACCTGGAAAGACGACATTTATTTCTGCGTCTGGAGATGTGTCGATTCAATTTGATGAATCTATCAAAGACGACACAATCAAAGGACTTCATTTAGATGATGATGCATTAGTAAAATCTAATCTTAAATACATCAATTGTGAAGATAATAAAACAAGAAATATTCGTATTGAAAATAAAAAGAAATGGATGATAGAACATCCAAACGAACCAAAAGAATTAAATCCATATAATCATCCACAAAGAATAATAGAAATAGATTTTTTCGGTTTTAATGATGAAGACTTTGATAAATCTCGTTTGCAATTTGAAGCTGTAATGTCTTTTAAAAGAGATGAAGAACTTAACGAAGAAATAAGAGTGTTACGTGAATTTGTAGCAACTTTACCTAAGATAATGCAACAAACTTATGACCTTATCTTTATTAAAGGATATAAGCAATCTGAAATGTGTAAAAAATTAGGACTATCTAAAAGTACAGTTTCAGAAAGAGTTAAAAATTTAGAAAAAAATATAAAAGAAAACTTTGTTAACCGAACTTTTTATTAATTTTGCGGACTAAGACATAGAAGGGAAGAAAATTAAAACCTTCTAGAAAGTTGAGGAAAGCAAAATGTAGAAAAAAATCACATTCAAATTAAGGTAGAGGATCAATCTAGACTTTAAGACGCTAGTTTCGGAAAGGAGATATTACTATGTAAAGCTAAGAAGTATTAAACAGAAAAGTTTAGAGTGATGGTTGAAAAATTAGATATTAAAAATTTCTAAATGAAGGGAGATGATTTTATGGAAATAAATTTAGAAAAATTTAAAGGTAAAGAGCTTTTTGTAAGAAAAATGTTAGCAAGTTTTATTGAGAAGATATTTAACTATAATGGATATGACTTAGAACACGATAGAATTAAAAAAGTTTTATATGCAGAGGATGCTTTTAAAAGCGATGATGAAGAAAAGATAAAAAGAGCATATGACGCTTATATCTATCTTGTATCTAATGTTAAGAGTCCATTAACTAACCAAATACTTAATACGTTTTTCTATATATACTTTGGCAAAGAAATAGATACAAATCTAGCTTTAAGAATTGCTACTAAATATTTTTATTATCTTGATAAACCAATAATAGAAACAGCAGTAGATTTTCATATTGATGTATTTAATGAAATAGATTGTGCAAATGATAAAGATAAATTAGTAATTTCTTTAATATTTTTAAACTATATTTTGTTAAAAAACAATATTCCATCAACTAGATTGGTGGCTAATGATTTAAATATCTATTTGGAAAAGAAAGAGAAATATTTAAATGGTGATAAAACGCCTTTATATGTGTTCTTTTTAGAATTGATTAATAATGAAAAAGTTCAAGACAAAAGCTACTATCAAAATTTAAAAGAACTTTCATTAAAAGATATTTGTCAGGTATTAAAGAACGATGAAAAGTACATTAAAGAAAATTATAAAATTAAATATTTATCAATTTTCGGCTCTTTTGCTAAACAAATAAATAGATTAGATTCTGACATTGATTTATTAGCTTCGTTCTCATTAGATTTGACTAGCAATGAAAGAAACAAATTGGTTAGAGAATTTGAAAAACATTATTTTAACAAATTCAATCGTTTTGTAGATATAAGTGAAATAAGTGAATATTTAAACGATGAATTTATTAAGAAAACACATTATGTAAAAAAGATATTTTAAAGGAGAATTATAAAATGAATAATGGTTTAAAAAATTATACAAAACAAATTAGATTAACGGTTGGTAACGCCGCAGAGACTAGCATTAATATTAATAAAGAAGATGCTAATTTACATATCTCATTACCATTAATTACTACTATAGGTTTAAATCCTATAGAAACTATTTTAACTTTCAACTTACAAGATAAAGATGAAATTGATTTGTTCGGTAAAGGATTTAAATTAAATTTCTTTAATAAGGTTACATCTAGTGGAACAACTATTAAAGTAAAGAATAGTGATGGCACAATTGACGAATATAAAAGTGAAGATAGTTATAAAAATAAAGAGACAGGTCTTGAAGTTAAAAAGATCGACGATGATAACTATGGTGCTTATCACTATGAAATGAAAGATAAATATGGAAACATTACTGAATTTAAAACTACTCAAAATTATCCTAAGACAATCTCATATAAAAACGGTGATAAGTTAACAACTGATTTTGTGGCTTTAACTAAATATATCAATAATGGTAATGGCGATGAAATTAGATTTACAAAGAATGGAAGTGACTATATTACCAAAGTTGAATATTATCACAATAATTCATTAATCAATGGTGTCGATATAACTTATGATTCTAATAAGTTTATTTCTAAAATTAGTTATAGAAATGGAAATACAATAGTTGGTACTAGTACATTAACTTTCTTAGATAGTGAAATAACTATAATTGATGATTTGAGTGGATATCGTATGAAGTACGATTTATCTAATAATCGTGTCGTTTCATTTATCGAAGGTTATGATGTTAAATTTACTAATGGTCATAAAACTACAATTGAATATAATGATAGATTTACAACACTAATCAATTATAAAGGTAAGAAAACTTATTCTTTCTTTGATAGTGATAACTTACCAACTTTTGAAATGAACGAAGAAAATGAAATTGTTGAAACTGAATTTGATAAAGAAACAAAAGCGTTAAAATCAAATAGTGGTTCTATCTCTTTTAACACTTTAGAAAACTTGTTAGATTCTACTGATATTTCTTCTTTTGATAATAGTGGCTTAACAGTTACTAAAGTTAGTCAAACAGACGCTAAATTTAAAAATATCATTGGTTATAGCGTTTATAGATTATCGGGAACTGGTACTTTAACAAAGACAATTTCTATTAATGGGTTAGCAAGTGATAATACCTTGGCAGTTTTATTTGGAAAGCAATTAACTCCATCAACTGATAAATCTTATGTCGAGGTATCACTATCAGCAGGATCAACTGATACTGATAAATTTGACGAAATTAAAGTTGATAATTTATTTGAATTAATGACTTTAGGTACTTCAGCAACTAAAAGCTTTGATAAAGTAACCTTAACAATAAAACTTGTTGGTAATGCTGTAATAGAAATCGGTGGTGTTAAAATTGCTAAAAAGGAATTTGCATCTTTCTATAACTATGATGAATCAGGTAATACAACTCAATTAAGTGGTGGAAGTAAGACAACCAATATGACTTATGGAAGTAATAACCTTCCTTCATCATCTATTGGTATCGATTCTACTATGTTTAACTATGAGTATGACGATTATGGTAATTTAATTAAAGCTCAAACTGCATATGGTTCCAAAATCGAAAATAAATATGATTCAACATATAAATCTAACCTTATTTCTAATAAAGTTACTAATAAAGATGGTACTAAAATTTTAGAAACAACTAGAGAATATACGAGCGATGGAAGATTTGTCGCTTCATCGACTGATGAATTAGGTAATAAAACTACTTATGATGAATATGACGCATTTGGTAAAATCAAAAAAGTTACAAATGCTTTAGGAGCCGTTTCTAAATTTTCTTATAATTCTGATGATACGTTAAATAAAATTTTGTTAGAAAAAGGAACTGATTCTGTCAGTGTTTCTTATAGTTATGATTCAAAGAAAAGATTATCAAAAGTAACATTAGAAAATGGTTCGATCTATGATTTTGTTTATGATTCTTTAAGTAACATTAAGGAAATTAAATTAAATGGAACTTTAATATTTGCTTATGAGTACGAACTATCTACAGGTAATTTAATTAAACAAACTTATGGTACAAATAGTGATGCATATATCTTTGAATATGATGATAATAACTTAATTTCTAAAATTTATTACCAACCAGTTAACGGTAGTAAATTATTAAAGGTTAAATATTCTTATGATGAAAAGAAAAGAATAACAAAAGTAGAGAATGGTAATAGTTACTTATTAAATAGTTATGAATATGATCAAGAAGATAGAGTTAAAACAGTAAAGACTTCTAATTCTGAAATTAGTAATAGCTATGATAATCTAGGAAATGTAAATGCTAAAGCTTTCAAAGTAAATGGACAAAAATACTATGCTTCTTACGATACAGTAAGTCGTTCCAAAGGTTCACATCCAGAATCTATTTATGCAGCGTTTGCTAAATTGAATGGCTATATTGGAATGTTTGAAACAGATGGAAATTTGGTTTGTTCTTTATATAAAGAATCGTTATCACAAATTATAAATCATAAAGATATTAATGCTAATTTAGTTACTAAAATGGATGGGGTTATTCCATATATCAGTGTTAACTATGCTAATAGACTAAGTTACAAATTAACTAATAAAGATTATTCTGACCCATGTGGACATATTAGCTTTTGGTTTAAATCAAATACCACAGTTAGTTCAACTAGTAAAAAATATTTATTCAGTGTTCATACTTCATTTGTGGGTAATCATGCCTCATTAGGTCAAAATGTATTATTCCCAGGATTTATAGGTGTTTATCTATTAGGAAAGAGAATTTATTTAGAAGTTATTGATGACAATAATGTTCATTATGACTTAATTAAATCTGATTATGATGTCGATTTATCAAAGTGGAACTTTGTATCTCTTAACTTTATGAATAGATATGATGGTATAGGTTATCCTGATTTATGTGAATACGCTTTAGTAGTTAATGCCCATAGACAAACGTATAAAAAGCAAGACCCTAGATTATATGTAGATATTAATCCAGAACCAGTAATGAATATAGGTCATAAATATGATGGTAAAAATTCATATGAAGATTTTAGTGGAAAGATAACAGGTTTATTAATTGGTAGAAGAACTTATTTCTTAAATGATATAGTAAATAAATTTTATAGATTAACTAAAGACTATCTTATTGATAATCAACTAGTAGATAACGATGCAAAGACTGTTGACTTCAGTCAAACAAATCTTTTCAGTATCAATCAAGAAATACATAACTTGTTTGAAATATATCCACTTCAAAATAACGTAGTTTCTTTAAACGGTAAAAGACCTATTAAATTTAATATTAGAAATGTATCAGCATTAGATAAAGATAGAACATTTAACTTTAACTCTATTAATAAACGTTATAGTTATGTTGCTGATGGAGAAGAGTTGGTCTATGATTTTGGTATTTCTTCTTTAGGAACAATTGCTATGCGTGCATATACGGATTTAAATGAAAATAAACAATACTTATTTGAAGGTAAAGATGAAAGTGGTAATGTATTTGGCTTATTTAGAAATAGTAATAAGAGTTTAGTTATCGATGTTAATGGTTCTAAACTAACTACTAATTTATTATTTGAAACAAATAAATGGCAATCAGTATCATTATCATTTAAAGAAAATATTTCATCATCTTCACAATCAAGCAAATATCTAGATATAAGAGTAACTGTTGATGATAAAACTTGGTCTGCAAGTGAATCAGTAACATTTAGTTATAAAAAGTTAGATTTTATGATAGGAAGAAGTCATAAAGAAGTTACAATTCCTATGATATTTGGTTCTTATAAAACAACTTATCCTTTATATGGACAAATAGAGATG
>ENA-OOWZ01000132-OOWZ01000132.1-human-gut-metagenome-genome-assembly--contig:-NODE-132-length-41383-cov-2.269478_pt1 | contig 41383 bp, 70 predicted proteins | sample MGYA00241580_ERZ501329 | MGnify/ENA primary metagenome ERZ501329 (study PRJEB25962, sample SAMEA2042923) | human gut metagenome | biome: human gut; feature: human-associated habitat; material: faeces... | reverse complement strand
GTAATTCTTGTATATTCTGTTTTAGTTTTTCTCTAATTTTATGTATAAGCAGTTTAAAATTCGATAAATTTTTCTGATGTTTTATTATTATATTTGTATACAAATCAACTCTTATAATTCCATAAATTTTATTTATTTTTAAATAGTTTTTATAGTCAAAACCTTTGTAGTTTCTCGCTTTATTTGGCTCTTGGTATTCTCCAGAAATTTGCAGTTTATCACCATATTCTAAACTTATCTCTTCTTTATTTTTCTTCAGATTCACAAGAAAATAATCGCCTTTCGTTCTTATTGTAAATGTATAATTATACTCCTTTTCTTCAATATCGCTTATAATAGTTCCTTCTATAGAAATGTTTTTATTATCATATTTTTTATATTTGCTCTCATAATTCAAATTTTTATTATACACATATATAGAAGAAATACACATAAATATTAAATACATACAAATTGCGTTTCTATATGTATTCTTTTTAAAAGATGTAATTAAGCTTACGATTATAGATAATATAACAAATAAAGGTATACTTTTACTTAAGTATACCCCTATTAATATTCCATTTATATATGCAATAGCGGCAATAAGTAGTGGTCTTTTCATTATCCTCTCTTTCTATTGCCCTATTTAAAATTTATATTAGCCTTCTTGCTGTAGCATATCTTTTATTATAGCTTCCTGATAGTAGTGTTGATATCTTTACACAATATCCTGTTCCTGATGATGCATGTATAAAATTACCATCTCCTATGTATATTCCACAATGGCCTATTCCATCCATTGTTTCATAATCTAAGAAGAATACTAAATCACCAGCCTGTAAATCTTCTTTTGCAACATATGTTCCAACTTTAGATTGCGCTATTGCAGAATGGCTTAATGTATATCCAAATTTCTTATACACATACATTGTAAATCCAGAACAGTCAAAAGATTTATCCCCCGAACCTCCATAAACATATGGACATCCTAAATATTGTTTTGCATATTCTACGATCTTTTGTCCCTTTGACGTTTCTTCTGTTGTAGTTTCAGTATTTACACTTGAAACAGTTGTAGCGCTTTCTCTATTAGCGCTACTTCTAATCTTTTATTTGTTTCTTCTGTTTTTTTATCTGACAATAGTTCTTTATAAATATATCCACTGTAATCTTTATATGTAACTTTGTACCAATCTCCTGATTCTCCAACAACTGTAACATCAGTGTTTCTAATTAAAGTCGTTACTATTTCGGCACTTGTTGAAGCTTCTTTTCTAACATATACTGACGAAGCATTAATGTATTTGGTTGTTTTAGTATAATTTGTATCTGATGAAGTTGTATCGTCATTATTATCCGTATTAGTTTTGGTATCAGTTTGTTCCTCACCCTTGTCATCATTATTGCTAGTATCTGTGGTGTTATTATCTGTACTTGAGCCAGTATTTTTATCTTCTGAACTCTTAACTTGTCCCACACTTGAATCTTTTACTATCCAGCCAGCAATTTCGCTTGTTTCTATAAATATCCAGTTATTTGCTGTTGTAATAACAGTAACTTCATCACCAGCTTTTGCCGTTCCAAGATTATTCGCATTTATTAATGGTAATATTTTTATCGTAACATCTTTTTCAAGTTTTAAAGTAGAATTTGGTGTTACAGTGTTTGATGTGGTTTGACTTGAAGTCATTTCATTGTTTTTATTTTCTGTTGAATTTGCACCAGAATTATTTTTGTTATTATCGGTTGGTGTCGTATTGTTTGTTTCTGTTGATGTTTTATCAACTTTTACATAGTCTTTACTAACATAGCCTTCATTTTCTCCAACCTTAACTTTATACCAATTTCCTTCTTCTGATATGATTTCCAACTCATCGTCCATGTTAAGTAACTTTACCACTGACGAATCAGTTGAAGCCTTGCTTCTTAAATTCAAAGTTTCTGTTGTTACTTTTCCTGTAGCTGCCTGTACCTTAGTCGTGAATACTATCATTGATATTGCTATTATTATGCTTGATATTGTTGTTTTTTTCATATTTATTAGCTTTCCTTTCGTAAGTTATAAATCTGATTAGTTCATCCTCTGTTTCTTTAGTATTTACGCTTAAAGTATATACTTAAATCGGTCAAAAGTCAATTTAATTTGGCAATTTTTCGCATATTTGCAAACGAACTTTAAGAGAGGGCTATTGCTAACCCTCTCTTATTAATTTGTAATTATTTAGTGGGACGGCGTACCCCACATCTTTTTTAGACCATCTCTGGCTTGATAGCTGCCTTTCTATCCTTAAATAATTCTTATAATATTATATGTAGCTACATACATAAATATTACTATTGTGAAATTAATATACATCAAAGTGTAGAAAAAAGTCAACATTTTTTTGCATTTTTTTGCATTTTTTTGCATTTTTTTTTATTAATTTCTATATATATTTTAGCACTTTCTTTATATTTTGTAAACTTTTTTCATGTTTCCATATTTGACAAAATAACTTATATTTTAACAAAATAGATATAATATACTTAAATTATACCACACCTCTTCTACCTATTACTTATAAACATTATTTCTTACATAACCATATCTACCAGTTTTAACTACATAAACATAGTCTACACTAGAAGATACATTTTTTATTATCTTTACTTGTGTTAGTGGTAAATATGTATATTTAGTACCTGTTAAATTACTCTTACTATATAAATAAGTTTTGTTCTTTAATCTTTTATATTGTCCAACTGTATTAGTTGCAGTAGAAGATGAACTAGTATAATTCGATGTATTTATATATGCTACTCTTCCAGTGGCATTTACTCTAACTTTATCTACAGAACTAGATATATTATCTAATATAGTTACTGTTGTATTAGCTTTGTAAGTATATCTTGTTCCAGATAAATTAGAATTACTATATAAATAACAAGCTTTTGTTTTTCTTGTTTGTCCTATTGTATTATAAACATTTGAATTTGTATATGTAGATACTAAATAATCAGAAGATACCCATCTATTTGTACCTATTCTAGACCAATTTCCAGATGTTTCATACACTATAACACTTGTTCCATCTGCTAGTGCTACTACCTTACCATATCCTGTACCTGGACCACTTCTTACATTTACCCCTACACCTGTGCTTGTTTTTACGTATCTAGTATAAGTAGATGTTGTTACATTACCTGTATTTTCTTGTATATTTCCATCGTGCTTATATGCAAAAAATCTTGTATAGTTTGCGTATCTTCTAAAATTATCTACAGAACAATACACAGTATTTCCACTAACGGTTACCTTACCTCTTCTAGTAGAAGTTTCAAATTTTCCAGAATAAAGATATGGATCATAAATCTTTAATGTATCTCCTTCTATACCAGTAATAACCATAAGATGTCCACCTGTTGTAAATAGTCCGTTTCCTACAGATACTATTAAATAGTTATTATCTTTTAATAAATTTACAGCCATATCTAAGTTGTATGTTTCTTGATATCCAATATCAAAAACATCAGCTACCCAACGAAAAGCAGATAAATATGTACCATTTGATGCACTTCTATATCCATTATTTACGAATAAGTCAGCCATTTCAGGTGGAGTAATTGTTCCTTTTATAGCTGTTACCACCATAGCTGCAGAAGTTGGACCACAACCTGATGTTCCAATTGTTTGAGAACTATCTGAAACAGAACTATACATATGATTTTTCCATCTTGAATCTATCTGTGAATAATAAGTTAGACCAGAATAACTACCTAGACTTACTCGAGGGTATTGACTAGAACCTTCGTATGCAATCTGTCCTTGTAGTTCAAATTCTTCATTTTCTACTTCTTGTTCTTTTCCTATTTTTTCTTCTTCTGCTTCTGTTTGCTCTGTTATTTCTGTTGTACTTAATGCTTCTATATCCTCATTAGTCATCTCATATGTTTGTACATTATTTTCTGCTGTATTTCCTTGTGTTGTTTCTGTTATTTCTGTTCTTGTCGACAAACCAAAGTAAACACCTAAGCATAATATTATAACTATTACTACAAAAATCTTATACTTTTTATTTTTCATTTTCGACCTCCTATACTATAAATTTTTGTATAGCTTCTTTTACTTTATCGTAACCCAATTGACTTACTAAACTAGATGCTAAACCAATTAAAACAGCATAGATTACATTGTTAGTTGAAAAATCTATGCTTCCTAACTGATAATATAATAATGTTCCTACTAAACCTATTACTATTGCTACTACAAAAGCTGTTATATTTCCATCTGCACTAAATAACTTCTTTATTGCTTCTGTTACTAAACTTGCTAATATAGAAAAGCCAAGTAATAAAGCTAAAAACATCTCTACTGTCATCTCAATTCCTCCCTTCTATAATAATCCTAATTTTTTTACTTCTTCCCATTTATCATGCACATATGAATTTCCACCATTGTTAACATATCTTTCATATATTTCATAGGTTCTTTTTATTTGTACTTCTGTTTTTGGTACCCCATTTTCCAAGTCAGAAAGAAAGTTTATTAAATATGTTTTATCTGCATCTACTGTATGCTTTAACATATCTTCCTTACTTTCTTTTCGCATAAAATCAAGTTTATTATTTATATCATTTATGTTTTCTATTTTTTTATTAGTTTTCTTGCTTATCAATGTATTTGCAATTGTTCCTACAACTGTAATAATTGCAACAATTATTGTATCTCCCATATTTTCTCCTATTTTATATAAACAAATTAAAGAACATTAACAGCATTAAGCTTATTAATGTTCTTTTTATAATTCTTAATATCTTACACATAATATGTTAATGAATTTCTCGCATTAGCTTCTGTTACTTTCTCTCCCTCATTTCCATTTTTGTCTGTGTAACCACTAATTGTGAACTTCAATACCCCTTCTTCCATAATATTATCACTAGCTATTGTTATATCTGCTTGATATATAATTCCGCCTTTTCCATCTGAAGTTGCTTTCATTAGTATTTTTTGTTTTCCAATAGTTAAGGTCGGTAAAGTTCCTAATTCTGTATTAAATGTTGCCAATATCCTAACTGTTTCTCCATTTGTAATTGTTGTACTTGATGTATTATTTTTATTATATACTTGAATTTGTACATATTCTGGAGGTGTAGTATCTGCAAAAAATTGCATTCCATCTAATTGCGTTTTAATTTGTTCTTCTGTTAACCCACTTGCTAGCATATCTGTTACATCTACTAACATTGGTTCTTTAAGATATGCTTTACTTTCTGCATTTGCAAATGTAGCAGTCATATTATAAAATAATCTGTATTGTGTTGTTATTTCTGCAAATATTGTAGATATAGTTACTTCGTTTGGACTATTTTCTCCATAAGATTGTGTAAGATTAGGAGAGTTAAGTTGCTGTTGCCATTGATACATTGTATCTTCGCTTCCTCTAAATGTTACACGTCCATAATATCTATGCCCTGCAATTAAATCTTCTGTTAATTGAACAATCATAGAAGTTCTAGCATTTGTATTATCTAATTTAACCCAAGCAACAAATCCATCTTCTATTTCTTGCTGTACAACCATATTTACAAATTTTTTAAATCCATCATTTCCAAAACGAAAATCTGCATTATATATTATATTTTTAACACTTGTTTCTTTTCTATATACAATTTTATTATTTAATTTAGCTTCTTGAACGGTTTTTCCATTCACTTTCATATCTGCAATTCTCATTCAACCACCTTCATATATAACACATTAGGCTCTTCAATTTCTGGATATTCTGTAACTATTTTTATTTCTCGAATTTCGGTTGCTAAAACTACTCGTTGTTTTAGTTTTTCATCATAACGCGCTAGTCCACTTTTATCTAAAAAATTATTTTCTGCCATTTTATCAACTCCTAGCTAGCAACAATGTCGTCTATCTCTGAATTTTCAATAGGTTTAAGCTCTTCTTTTGAATAATATCTACTTAAATCAATGTCTGCTCCTAAAGGATCCCATGCAGTTCCATTCCAAGCAACATTCATTCCCGTGTCTTGCAAGTTATATGTATCACCAATTTCTGCAGAAGCAGGTAATGCCTCTTCGTTAGCAACTGTTCCTTTATATCTATAAACAGCTGACACTTTATTGTTAACATATTCTTCTGTTGCTAATCCTTCTTTAGCTTTATTTATTGCTTGCTGTACATCTCCAGAAGTTTGATATCCTGAATCGTTTGTAAATTGAGATACATTTGTTGGTTTATTCTTAACATTTTCCCAGTCTACACTATCTGCTTCTCCACCACCTGTAGCATTTAGTGTTCCGTCTGGCTCTACTTCTAGGCCAGTTCCTGGTTTAACACCTCCAATAGTTGATGAAGTCGCTGCTGGCAATGTGTAATTATTTAAACTTTTTAATTTTTCTTCATATGCACTAGTAAAGTTTTTATCACTTAATACTTTATTTCCATCTTTTTTTACAAAAAGGCTAGTAATTTTTTGCCATAAATACAATAATCCTTCTTTATCTAAAAACGCCATATATTTTTCCTCCTATATAAAATTTTTAATCATTTCTTCTATTTCAGAATTTTTAATTTTTTCCATTTTCCCTTGTAAACCTAATTGTTCACTAGTTTTATTATCTTTTAATTCAATATTATTTATTTTAGGCTTATTCTCTAAATTGTTATAATTAGTAGTACTACCAATATTTTCTATTCCATAACCTAATTTACCTGTTATGTTCACTTTGGATTTAATTGTTGTATGTAAAGAGCATCTTTCGTTACACATTTGGTATCACCCTTTCCACACTAAATTTATTTGTTTTTATAATCGGAAATATATCTCCGTTTTTTAATTTTATTGTTATTCCATAAAAATAACAGCCGTAGTCTAGTTGTTCCGTGTCTTCTGGATTTATTTTAATTTCTACATTGTTTGCTTGCTTATCTATGTGTACTTCTTTTCTTATTAATTCATTTTTTTCACAAGCATTTTTCTTTACTGCAAATATTATTGTATCTCCAATCTGTAGTATATAATCATCTATTATTAATTCTATTATTCCTGTTGTTCTTCGCTCTAAATAAATAGTTTCATCTATAATTAACATTGTTAATCTCCTTTAAATTAATTTAAATTCAATACTTGCTTCATTTCCACTCATATCTTTTAAAATTAAAATATTGTTACCTTCTTTACAGCCTTTAAATTCTTTTGTAATATTATTAATATCTCCCCATTGACTTTGTGAAACAGTTCCGCCATTTACTCCATTTACTGTATATCCAGCCAAAGCAACATTGTCATAAATCTTAAAACTTATCTTACTGTAGCCGTTTGTAGCATCTCCGACAGTTTCGTTCTCTCCGTCTTTTATTGTTATTTCTGGAGGTATATCGTCAAATATTACATATTCGTGAGCTGAATTATTTATATCTGCATTTGTTAGTTTAACACCAACATTTCCTGATGAGTCAGCATATCCATAAACTTCAATTTGAATTTCGCCTACAGCTAAATGCAAATCTTCTGTTAAATCACAATCTGCATAATATGCGAATAAGCCATTACTAGAACTTAAAGGTCTATATGTAGCAGTATATTCTTTGTTTGCAATTTTTACTTTAGGCTCCACTGCCAGTTGTTCTGAAAAATATATAAGAACTCGAACACTATCTCCAATTTTTGCATAATGTGTATCTCTAGTTTCTCCAGCATTATTATTTCTGACAATTCCAAGCGAATTATAGGCAGGCGCTACTGTATCTCCTTCTCTTTTAAATACAATTTCTCCATTTTTTGCAAATCCATTAACTTTACTTCCGTTTATATAAAAATTACTTACTTTTGTTCCATTTATTGCTGTCCCCATTTTTAACACCTACCAATAATAAATATTATTAGGATTTGCTGCACTTTGAGATATTGCGGTTTGTTCATCTGTTACTTTTACACAATTTATACTTGTTCCTGCTGGACCAGCTGGACCTTGTTGTCCATCTTGTCCATTTTCACCTTTATCGCCTTTGAATTTTGCTCTTGCATTTGCTACTGTAATTCTTTTAGTTTCGGAATTTTGAACGATTGGAAAAATATCATTGTCTTGTAGTTGAGTAGCTTCAGTTAATTCGGTAATTTTTTTATCTGCCATATTCTTCTCCTTATTCTAAAACTAATTTTTCATTGTTTTCTGTATTTAAAACATTGTTATCTTCTGTTAATATTCTAGAAGTTCCAATAATTTTTATTTTTAACTTAAATTTAGAGTTCGTATAAACTTTTGAAGGCTCTATATTTGTTGATTCGAAAAAAATATCTCTTTCTTCCATTAAATACACTTCCTCCATTTTCCATCTTTTTTAATTACAAAAACTGCTTTTTTTGGTGTTGCATCTGCTATGTAATATATTACTTTTGCTCTTTTTCTTGTTTGATCTGCTATATAATAATGTGCTGTCATTTGATTACCATTAAAAGTACATTGCACCTTTTTCGAGTTTGTCCACTCTTGATATTCATTATATGTTATTAATATAAATTCTACGGTTGTTTTGTTAAAACTTGTTAGAGCTTTGTATAGTTTATCTAAATCATCTTGTGTAAAAGTAAAAACTAAATTATTTCCTTCTAATGCTCGTCTTTCTACTATTACATTTTCTCCAACTTTAATAGTTAAAAAGTTCCACCAATTCGATTCATTAGTCTTAGTTATATTGACAACATCTCCAAAAAAGAAATCATTTAAGCTCGTAAATCTAGCAATATCTAACGTTCTTACATTGTATACAGAAGAATAACTATCTATTCCATTAACAGTAGCCTTTAATTGTATAGAATAATATGTATTAGGATTTAACCCTTGTACTGCAAAAGTTGCTTCTTTGTTCCAGTTGCCCCAATATGGATTAATATTTTGCCAAGATTCATTATTTACTTTGTATTGTATTGCATCTACTGTTTTATCTAAATTATAATAAACATCAAAATGTTCCAATGTTGTATTTTGTATGTCAACAGAAGTGAAATTAGCTTGTCTTGCTATTTGTGTAAGCCATACTGTTTGTTTCGCTTCACCCCAAAGCGGACCATATTCAGAACCACTTGGTAAATCTCCAGAAGCTGCAATTTCTATACTTAAACTACCATCCCAATTATGAGCAATATTATCTACGGTAGCACTTACAAGCTGTACAACTGCCCCTGGACTTAAACTTATATTTAATGTATTACTAAATTCTCTTCCTGCAATCCAAAGCTTTTGAGTCTTGTTATTTGCCCAAGAATTATGAGAATTACATTTAATATATGAAGTAGCTCTTACAGAAGAAGTATTGGCCTGTTGATTTATATTAAACTCTTCCCACTCTATATAATATTCATAAGCTTCATTGTGTTGAGTTACATATCCAGTTATTCTAGCCATTTAAGCCTCCTAATCAAAATAAACCAAACCTATGTCTCCTTCTTTTCCCATAGAATCGTCGGCTTGGTTATGAAATATTTTTAATCTAGAATTTAAGAAATAAGCACTACCATCTTCTACTTTAGCTAATTCTTCATTTAATTCTGTTAACTTTCTATTCCATTCTTGTTCTATGAAGTCCCATATTGTGTCAAAATCTAAAAAAGTCCTTTTATCTTGAAAATCTGTTATTCCACTCGCGGAAGTTCTGAATCTAGCTAATTCGTATTGATATATTCCAGCATTATTTTTAACAATATTGTTTTGTGTTAATGTAGGATAATTACTAGCATTTTTAATTATTTTGTAGCCTGCTTGTAAAAATGTATCTGATGTATTAACAGCATCTAAATTTATTTCTAGAACTAGAGAACAATATTGACTATCTGTATCTGCTACAATATCTTTACCAGAATCTTCTTCCAAAAATCTTCCTTGTATGCAAACAGCACCAGGAGCAATATGAATATTACTTCCAGTTGCAGTTATAGCCATTCCTTCTTTGTAATTGTTACTAACTCCATTTCTACCATGTAAAAAAGTATTAATAAAAAGAGCAAATATTTGATTTTCAAATATCTGCTCCGAAAAAACATTTCCTTTTAACATTATCTATTTTTCCTTTCTTTTTTTAGTTTATCTATAAAACCTATTCTTATATTTCCGCAAGTATATTTATAAAACTTACTTCCCTTTTGTTTAGTAACTGCAGAAATATATGTATCATAAATCAAAGATTCTTTTGTCTTAATCGTTATCGGTGTTCCAACTTTAATTTCTCTATCATAATAATCAAACGTAACATTATGATTATATGCATTTCCTTTAAATGTATCTAAAGCTTTTTGCTTTGCATCTTCTACATTTTCTGCATATACTACTTCTGTTTTGCCTTTGGCTCTATTTTCATCTAACATATCTTCTGTCGTTGTTCTATCTGTTTTTAGATATAATGTATATCTGCTACCGTCTTTTGCTATTACTACTACTTTAGAAACTACGTCTATTTCAAAAACTTCTGTATAATTAGAAATTGGTTGAGCGTTTACATCTATTAACTCTTTTTTTATTTCTTTATTTTCTATTTCAATTACTAGCTTTTTATTTTCTAAAAAGACGTTATATGTAATATTGTAATTTTGAGTACAATTTGTCATGAATGTATGCAAATTGTATATATCGTTTTGAACATCTACTATTGTAGAAACAGACACATCTAATTTAGTATGTGTTTTTACTCTAATTTCTAAGTAATCTCGATTCATTAATATATCTTCATTATTAACAAAATTCTTATTAATTTGTTCTGCTATATAATCCTCTATTCCTTCATATCTTATAAGTTCTTCATCAATTTTTTCTAATATCCATAATTGTTGCTGTCCGTTTTCTACATATTCCCATATTTGTATATTCCCACCATTAGAAGTGTTACTATTTTGTAAATCAATAACGTAATTAGTATTAGCCAAATATATTGAATAAGAATTATTATCTCTTTTTGTGAATGTCCATTTTTGAGCTACATTATCTGTATCGCCCCACATCTGTACATTAGTACCATTTTCAAATACGGCTCCTTGTACATCTGCTACCATTCCAGAACCAACATTAATTATTTTATATGTTCCATCTGCTCTTTTAGTTATTTTAAATTTTTGTGCATTTGTGTTATTGTTTTCATATACTTGTAAATTTGCTCCTGCTTCTAATGAACCATTTAATACATCAAATACGAAATTATAATTTAGTTTACTATGTATTCTGTAATATCCTTCTTCTATTTCATTTGTAGTTAATATATTCTGATTCAAAATGACGTTCTGATTAAACACATTAGTAATATATTTAATAATATATTGATATAGTTTAGATCCATTTTCGTTTTGTATCTCTTGAATAATTCCCCAGTATTTTATTTCTTCATTTTCTTTTATCATTACTATGTCATTTGCTTTTGCTGTTGTTTTCTTTAATACATTTACTGTAGTATTTGCATTTGTTTCTTCATCTATATTAATCTCGTAATTAGATAATTCAACAATGTCTTTAACGCTAAAGTCTTTATAGTCGAAGATATACATATATGTATCGTCTGTTGTTATTTTTATTTTTTCTTGCTTTAAAACTCTAATATCTATATCTGTTGTATTTGTTGTATCTCCATCTACGCAAGAAATTTGTGCGTTATATATTCCACCAGTTGCAGGTGCAGTTAGCTCTACTTCATATTCATCAGTCGTTTCGTTATATGTTGCATTATACAATTTATTATTAAATTTAACTGTTACAATTCTTGCCATATCTAAACCACCTTGTAATATGCATAAACACTAACTTCTGCATTTAATATTTCGTTATCTGCCGACATAATTAGTTCACAAGATTTTCCTTTTGGAAATTTAATAACATTATTGTTTGAAGGATCTATATTGTCTAATTCGAATAAGTCTGTATAAGTTCCATCTGTATTTTCTTTTCTAATATAGAAATTATTTTCTTGTGTACAATATTCAAACGTTTCATATTCTTTTAAATCTACATTTACTACTACTTCTTGATATACTTGTCCTTCAACTTTTAGAGTCAGTGTCGGATTTTCAACTGGACCCTTAATTTTAATTAAAACTGGAGCTGGCACATGACCTTGGTTAATGTATTCTAATGTTCTATTGTTATAATCAACAAACTTGCTATCCCATTCAAAGTCCCATCTAATTTCGTTAGCTTGTGCAGAAGTAGAATATATAGTTTTATTTTCCTCATACCATAGACTCAAACAGTCAAATGTAACTGGACATTTTAATATTCCATCTGTGTCCATTTGTCCTTTGCCAATGCTTTGAATGTTTATATCTTTTAAATATTCTTTAATTGGAAGATTTTTATACGGTATTTTGTATCCAAACCTTAATTTTTCAGAACTTTCTATATAATCTACAAAGCTCTTATAATTATCATAGCAGCTAAAATTAGCTGTTCCAATTATTTGTCCTTGCTGAACATTTCTAAGAGTTTCAAAAAAAGAATTTCCTACTTGTTCATATGTAGTATTATAAGAATATCCTAATCCATCGGGTTCGGATAAAAAACAGGAATTATATAAATCCATTAAGTTAAATTCTTGTCCTTTTTCATTTATAAGTCTAAATTGTCTTACCATTTTTTCCTCCAGTTAAGAATAAAAAAAGAACAGTTTAAAACTGCTCTTCTATCGTATTTTTAAAGCATATAATTAGTCTAATAATAAAATAAAACGGCTTAAAATCTATTCTCGTAAGCCGTTTTTTTACTTTATTTATTTAATTTTTGATAAAATTATTTTAAATTAAATTTTTCTTTTTTTATTGCTATAACATCATTATAAAAATATCCATTTGAATAATCTGCTTGTAAAGTAATTATTGCGTATCCAGATTTTTCACCATAATATTTATAAACATATGTGTATTTTGAATCTTCTTTCTCCTCACTTATTTGTTGTACACATTTATCATAAATAGCATCGTTACTCCATTCGTCATCTTTATCTATAATCTCATTTAGCTCGAAATTAGTCGTTTTTCCAATTTCAATTTCATCATATTCTTCTCTACTTATACCAGCGGAACCAACTCCTTTTGCTTGATTATTAGTTATTATGATTCCAATAATAATAGCTATAACTGCCAATATGATTAACCACAACTGCCATTTTTCATAGAATTTCTTTTCTTGTTTCATACAATCCCCTCCTAAAGAGATTATATATATGATTACTTTATTTGTAAATCTCTATCTATCCATTTTTTGACTAATTTCTTGCAATAAGTCTATTATAGTTTCTGCAATTTTTAATATAAATATTTCTGGTCCTATTGCCAAAATTGCTGCAATTGCTACTAAATACGATTTAGCAATTAAACATATTACAGCTAAAATCAAAGAGAATATGATGGTTAGTGTAATCACTGTTCCAATAAACTTAGATCTTTTTTCGGTTCCGTATAACTTTGCTTCTCTATTAAAAGCCTCAATATTTACTAAACATTCTGGACATCTTTCTGAATCATTTGGTATTACCTTTTTACAATTTGGACATATCATACAATCCCCTCCAAAGGAATTATATACAACTTTAAGTTATTTGTAAAGTTTAATATTTGCTTCCAAATTTTCTATTAATATAATTAAAACATTGTTCTAACCTTTCTTTATCTAACTCTTGCACATTAAATATATTATTTATATTATAATTTATATTACTTGCTTTTTTTACTTCACTAGTTAATGCAGACTGTAGTCCATTTATATTTTTTGGTATATCTATTCCATATTTTATTTTTTTATTAATTTTACTATATTGTAATGCTTCACTAAACTCACTATTTGCTTTTTCTCCATATTTATTCATATCCTTTAGTAAGTCTTTTCCAGCATCATTCATTCCTATATTTGCTCCAGCGAAATAGTCTATAAGTGCTCTTTCTGCTAAAATTGATGGCGAACCATCTCCTAAACCTTTTCTAAACTGACTATTACCTCTATTACCTATATTAAATAGTAAATTCCAGAATGAGCCAGCACTCGAATTTAGACCTTTTTCAGCTCCAGCTAAATAATCGTCTGAAGCGCTTTTGCCTTCTGCATTATTATATTTTTCTTTAAATTTTTGAGCAGCTCTATCTCCTAATGATTGAGTCGAATTAGGTAAAGTTGATGTATCAACTGTCCATATTATTGAGTTCAATTCTTTTGCTACGTTTTCTGGTAAATTGCTAATTGCTTTATTGAACTCATCAGTTGAATAATCTGCTATATCTCCATAAGTTTTAACCATTTCTGGTGTTAAGTCTTCTATCTTTGTTATTTGTTTTGCAAAACTTTGTGCAGTTAATTGTAGCTGTTGTTCATCGGCATTAATTTGGTCTTGATACATTTGTTCATTTGCTGTATTTCCTGCATCTCTTTCTTGTTGCTTATAATTTTTATAATTTTGTAATTGTGCAGTATAATAGTTTAACTTGTCTAAACCTGATTGTTGAAGATTGTTAACATCTGATTGATATGAAATTGCATTTCTGTTAATTAATTCAGCCACAGAATCAGCTGTATTTTCCATTGCTAATTTTTGATCATATTCGTAGTCTGCTATTGTAACATCATATTCCTTAACTAAATTTTGTTGCTCTTGTAAAGATTTTGTTAAAGCTCCTATGTCTGACGTAAGTTTTGCTCTTTCTCTACCATCTGCAAAAGCAATTTTACTTTGTTTTTCTGAAATTTGATTTTGTATATCTAATATTTTTTTATATGCATCTTGTCTTGCCGAAAACGCTTCTGTATATGCCTCTTCTTGTGCTGACATTATTGCTTCAGCTTTCTTTTTTCTTATTAAATTATCAATTTCATTTTGTATATCTTTATAACCTTGTACTACATCTCCATTTAAATTTATTTCTGTTCCTAACGCTTCTGATAATGCTGATGTAATTACTTTAGCTCTTTCTTCATATCCTGATTTAACTTTACCATTTTCATCTGTTATTTTTTGTAACTCTTGCCATAATTCTTCAGTTTTACTTATTTGCTGCATATCAATAGCAAGCTTTTGATTTTGACTTTCTATTAACGAATTAAAAGCTTCTTTTTGCTTTATAGTTTCTTGAGTGAGTTTATTTGCTTCAATAATTGTTTCATGTTGTTTAAGCTGATATGCACCTATTCCAAGTGCTGCTGCTCCAAAAAAAGCTACTGCTCCAGCTCCTCCTACTCCTAATGCACTTAATGCACTTTTTAATGTAAATGTTCCTGTAGATGTTTGGGTTATTTTAGGTATAAGTTCACCTATTTTTTGAGATAATTTTCCACTTATTTTAACTACTTTTCCTATTCCAGAGCCTAGATTTCCTATTATTTTTAAAGCAGGACCTATTGCTGCTGTTAAAGATACTGTTTTTATTATATTGTCTTTTTCTTCATCTGATAAATCATTAAACTTATCTACTAAATCCTTAATATAATCTGCTAAATCCTTAATATATGGTGCTAATTCTTTTTGTATTGCAATACCTGCACTTTCAAGACTACCTTTTAACTCTTCTATAGCGCCAGAAGTATTATTTAACATAGTATCAGCCATTTCTGAAGCTGCTCCATCAGCATCTTCAAAAGATTTTGTCATATTAGACAATTCGTCAGAACCTCTATTTACAAGAGCTAGCATTCCAGATAATGCTTCTGTACCAAATATTTGTGCAAGGGCTTGATTTTTTGTTTCATCTGTTAATCCTGCTGTACTCTTTTGCAATACTTCCACTATCTCTGTTAAGGATTTCATTGTACCATCAGAATTATAAAATTCTACATTTAATTGTTCCATAGCATCTTTCACTTGCTTTGTTGGTTTTACAATTCTAACTAATCCACTTCTTAATGTTGTACCTGCTTGACTTCCTTTTATTCCAGCATCAGACATAATACCTATGGCAGCTGCTGTTTCTTCAATTGATAGTCCAACTGTCTTCGCAACTGGTGCTACATATTTCATTGCTTCTCCCATGTCTTCTGTTTGAGCATTTGTCCTTGCTGCTGCTTCTGCAAATACGTCTGCTACATGTGCTGATTCATTAGCTTCTAATCCAAATCCTCTAATTGCACTAGCCGCAATTTCTGATGCTGTTGCAAGTTCTGCACCACTTGATGCTGCTAAATCTAGTAAGCCAGGCATTGCTTCCATTATTTCAGATGTTGTAAAGCCTGCACTTGCTAAGTTTTCCATTCCAGATGCTACTTCTGATGCACTGAAACTAGTAGAAGCTCCTAAATCTATAGCTTGATTCGTTAATTGTTCTAATTCGTCTTTAGTTGCACCTGATATAGCTTGTACTCTTGACATTTGTTTTTCAAAGTCATTTCCTGTAGTTACTGCTGCAGTTCCAATTGCCAATATAGGTAATGTTAAGGATGTTGTTAATTTACTTCCTACATTATCTATTTTACTTGATATGTTAGTAAATTTATTTCCAAACTCTTCTAGCTTTTTCCCTGCTTCGTTCCATTTGCTTGCTTGTAATTGTAGTTGTTTTAGTTTATTTTCTGTGCTTGCAATTTCTCTCTGAAGGTTTCTATAATTTTCTGGAGAAACTTTGCTCATATCTTTGTTAGCTTCTTCTTGTATCTTTTTTAATTGCGATAATTTTTCAGAAGTTGTTTCTATTGCTTCAGATAATATTTCTTGTTTTTGGCTTAATAATTCTGTGTTTTTTGGATCTAGCTTTAATAAGGAATTTACTCCTCTTAATTCTTTAGTTAAACTAGATGTAGCAGAATTTACTTTACTTATTGCTTTTTGTAAGCCTGATGTATCTCCACCTATTTCAACGATAATGCCTTTTATACTGCCTGCCATATTATCCTCCTACATTCTTGCAACTAATTGATTAATTTCTTCTTGCGTAGCTTTTCTTACTCCATTTGTTGTTTTATCTTTATCTTTTTGTAAAAACGATATAAAAATTTTTAAAATATCTACATATGTCAATTCTTTTAAATCTTCTATAGTTATCCCTATTTTTAATGCTGTAGCAAAAAAATCGTGTTCTGGAAATTTTAAATTTATTTCTTCTTCGCTTTTTACTATTTTTTTTAATTCCTTAATAGCTTCTTCATCCACAAAAGTTATCGACGGCAAATTCCGTTACCTCGACAATCCAATCATCTGTTGTATTGATTCTTTTAATTAATTTAAGCCAATCTTCATATTCGCCAATTTTTGGATTTGCTGTGTAGCAACAAATATAGGCAATTCTTGTTACTGCTTCTATATAGTTATCAATACTTTTAAGCATTAATCGAGATAACTTTGTTGTTATCTCGACTTCTGTTATTTTTGGATTTTCTTTCTTTAATTGATTTGCCATCAAAGTTTGCATAGTTATAAAATTTTGTATTATTTCAAAATCTTCGAATATTCCTCTATTAAATTTTTTTCTATATTGAATATAAGTTAATGCATTGCAATCTATATCGAACTCTCTATCACAAATTTTTACTTTTTTCATTTCGCTATTTTCCTTTCAAAATCAAAAATCAGTATAGTTAAGCTATACTGATGGTATCTCTGTTGGTTCATATACTTTTTCAAAGAATTTTTCATAAATTTCTTTGTTTTCTTCTGAATAAGGTAATTTTATTCTTACATCTCCAGTATCTGTTCTAGCAGATGTTGTAATAGATAATGTATTTGTATTTGGTGTTTTGGTATCTTCTGTTGTGTTTGCTTCTGTGCTTGGTCTAGAAACTGTTGTATTATAATAACAGAATCTAGTTCCTGTTTGATCTCCTTCGACTTGATACATAAATGCAAATGGAGATATTTTATCATTTACGTTTTCGATTATTGCTCCATTAGCATCTTTTCTTTGCCCTAATATTTCTGTTTCAAATTCTTCAGGTAGCTTTGCAATTTCCAAATCTCCACTATATCCATTATTAGCAAAACTCTCCCAGAATTTTATATTATCTGCATAAAAAGGCTCACTATCCCCTTCTGCATCCAGTGATAAATTTACTGCGCCTGGTACCTTAAAAGGCGTTCCAAAAGTTATAGAACCATCCTCTCCAATAATCATTTTAGCAACATGTACATTACTTAATCCAAAGTAAACTCTATTTCCATCTTTACTCATACTTTTTCTTCCTCTCTTTTAAATTTCAAAAAAATAACTTATCTGCCAAATTTTTTCATCTGACAGATAAGTCGTTTCTGATTTGTTCCAACAAACATCGTATAAAATTTTGTTTTCAATCGTATTAATTAAATTTAAATCTATATAATTCATAGTTATATCTAATTGAATATTTCCTAGTCTGTGATAAACTTTATTTTCTGCAAAAAAATTAGTTGTTTCTGTTTCCAATGCTACAGCATGTGGAGGATTGACCTCTTCTTGAAAATTACCATAAGCATATTGTATTTTTTGTTCTTCAAATCTTTTCGCTAATTCTTGTAGGTTCTTCATGTTTTAGAACTCCTTATAATTGTTTCTTTTATTTCTTTTTCATATAATTTGTTATATTTTTCTTCTACTGGCTTAATATGTGGTTGAGCTTTTGTATGTCCTCCGTTTTTGGTAGCATGTCCATTTTCCAATAAATGAGTTAACTGATAATTTGTTTTATTGTATATATCTACTATATATCTTCTCTTTGACTTCGTATATTTCTTTCTGCTCCATCCTTTCCAGTAAGGATTTTCTCTTGGTCCTTTTTTACTTGGTTTTCGTCTTGGAGATTCTTTTTTTAACTCTTTGACAGCTTCTTTAGATAATTTTTCTGTTGCTTCTTTTACTCCGTCTTCTATATCTTCAACATAATTTGTTAAATATTTTTTAACTATTTTAGGCAAATTATCTATTTTTATGGAATTAGACATTATTAATTTTCCTTTCGCATATTAATATAAGTTCATCAAGATTTTTCTTTTGAATACGAATTATCGTATATTTTACATCCATATAAATTAGTTCTTGTTCATTATTATAATTTAAACTACTAATTACTAACCTCAAAGTAGGTTTATATCCGTTTTGATTTGCTTGATAATATTCATTTGCATATATATCTTCTTCATCTATAATCGGTACTTCTTTCTCTTCTATTTTGTCTATAGTTTGAATGCCATTTGTATCTTTTTTATATGTTGTAGATAACAACTTGCAACTTACATCACGCATTGTTATCTACCTCCTCATTATTTTGCTTTTGATATTCTTCAGAAAATTGTAATTCTCTTAAGTTAGATTTATATCGTTTTAGATATTCTGTCCTTTTATTGATATCTCCATCTCCAAAATGAGCCTTAACATATATTATTATTGTATTTTGTATTAAATCATCTTCTATGTTTTTATCGACATCTATATTTACTCTTTTTAAGTCTGATATTGCAGATTCAATAAGCATAGTAATTTCTTTATCTTTTAAAGATGATGAATCTACTATACTCAAACATTCTTTAGCAATTTTCAAGAGTTTTTCTACTTCTTGTTTCATTTATATCCCTCCTACACAGAAGGAGTTGTACTAATATATCCATTTACAAAAGCTTTATTATCTCTGATTTTACAATCTTCTCTTTCAATACCTCTAAATAATGTTAGATCTTCTTCGAAAGCATTTAATTCTCCAATAGCTGCAACATTAGATGTATTAAGTGTTAATCTTCTTCTATCAAAGAATCTTATTCCTTCTTTTAAATCTCCAATTATAACTGGAATTTTGTTTGAATTTGTTGGTAAGTCTTCGTTAGATATTACTTTTACAGGAACTGTAGTTGCTCCTGCGCATAATCTTAATTGCATAGGTTCAGCTGGATTAGGTTGTAATATATAATTGCCTTCGTTGTCTTTTAATGTGTCTAAATATTGTAAGCCATCATCGTTAGTTACAATTACAGATGTAGATTTGAAAGCACTTCCTAATGTAACATTTAAAGTTTTCTTAATATCATCTAATCCATTTAATTCTTGTTCATCTTGTGTTTTAATTAAATCTAGAATTATTTTATTTCTTGTTACTCTAGATTCATCTCCAAGCCATTCAACAATTGTATTAACAATGTTTGTATCTGTATCTTCTAATAATTCATTTGTAATTGGTAAATATCCTGCATATTTAGATATTTCAAAATCCATTCTCTCAAATTGAGGTGTTGAAGATTTTGTTATTTTTCCACCTTCGCCGACTTTAGTAAATCCTGTTTGTTGACTTCTTTTCTTAAACGTTCTGCTTCCTTTGTTTGTAGAAACAATTTCTACGCTTACTAAATCTATTAATGAAGCTTTTGCTTCTCTTCTTTGTTCTACTAAAGTAGAAATGTCTTCTGGAACTGTATATCCACCATCTGCTGGCGTTCCTTCGTCTAATCCTTTTGCAATATTTTTTATTTCTTTTGCAAATTTTTCTATTGAGCTTTCTTCTTTTATTTCTTTATTATCTTCTTTTTTGTTAGCTATATTTTTTTCTATTTCTTCTATGTCTTCTTCATTTAGTTTAGCAACTTTCTTTTCGTTTTCGAATAATCTTTTTTCAACTTGATATTCTTCTTGTAATTTTTCTATTTCATCTAAAAGTTCTTTTGCTTTTTCTAAATCTTTATTTTCACCATCTGTATATCCTTTCACTAAAGCTTGTTTGCTTTCAATTTTTGCTAAAAGTTCTCTCATTTTTTTATTCATAGTTTTATTCCTCCATTTTTTCTTTTTCTAAAAATAAAAAAGAATCCAAATTCTTGATTTTTAAATCAATCTCGGATTCTTCATTATTTTTATTTTTTTCTTTGCCACCATAATTTTTAGTAGTTCCTGCTCGTGGCTGTGCTGGAACTGCTACAAAAGACACTTCATAAGCTTCTTTTGCTCCATCTAGTGTAAAATAACATATCTTTTTGCCATCTTTTGTGTCATATTCCTGTCCCCAATAATGAGTACAATAATGCTTCATATTGTCTTCACCGCAAATTGAACAGTATGCATGTTTTGCTCTACAGCTTGTAGAAACTTCTTTCTTTATTCCTGCCTTAATTTCTGCAATTAAATCTGCATTCTTGTCTGTTTTAATCATATAGCATTTAGCAATCAACTTTGTGAAAATTTCTCCAGCTTCAGTTAGTTTACTTGAATCTTGTTGCAATTCTGTATCATAAACTCGAGCTATTTGATTATCTGCTGTTCTTTTGTGGTCTTTTATCATTGTTTTCCCAATATAAAGTTTCTTTAAATCTTTTAGGGCGTTTAAGTTAAATGGTTCATAATTTCTATCATCTAAACCGTTATCTCCTAATATTAATTTAAATGTAAATACTTCTTCTGCTTTTAGAGGAGCAAGAGTAAATTTGTTTATTTTTTTAATTTCTTTCTCTGTTACATCTTGATTTTCTACTTCTGCAGATTTGCATATTATTCCTTCGTCAAGAATTTTTTCAGTACTTTCTCCATACTCTTCTCTATCCATTTCTTTTCCTCCTCCTTTCCTTCTGAATTATTTGTATATTGAGTTCCTGCTAATTCAACAGGAATGCTTGCACCATTTCCAAGAAGTCTATTTCCTCCTGCCATTGCAGGTTTATCCAAATAAGCTCTCGCCTCGTTAGGTGTATATATAAAATTAGACACAGCTTGACTTAATGTTTCAATCTGTGTCTTTTGGTCTGCTCTTAACAAAACAGCAATATTAAATTTAAAATAAAATCCTTTATCTATTTCTTCTCTTGAAAGAAGTTTGTAATTTAGTTCCTCTTCATATTGCTTTAGAATATAAAGCAATGTATCTTTATAAAAGCTTAATTGTTGTGATTCAGAACTTGCATAGCTAGATTTTTCATAATCTCCAATCTGGTTTGGTTTAATACCAAATGCAGATGCAATTTGTAAAGCACTATATTTTTTTACTTCAACAAATTGACTGTCTGCAAGTTTAACATTTAGAGGAGTTAATGTTGTTCCCACAGGAATTGGAATAATATTTTTTACTTCTTTATCATCTAAATCACTACCAGCAAAATCCTCTATCATTTCTTTAAAATTTTTCAAATTATTATCTGATAAATCTGATGTATATTGAACTACAGCTTTAGCTGTAAATCCACTTTTATACATTTGATTTAACATCTTCTGTGCTTTTACATTTCCGTCTATTGTTAATTTAAGTTGATCTTTTACTGCTATTCCTTTTATTCCATCAAAGCTCATAGAACTTTTTACATGTATTATCTCTTCAGAGGAAAACTTATATAACTTTCCTCCATGCGAATATATGTAGTAAATATCAGGTATATCAGATAAAACTTTTTGATCATCATACCAAATTTCTACCTCATCAGAAGGAAGAATCCATAATGTCATTTTTTTACTTGCACCTTTTATCCATGCATAAGCATCTCCAAACTGATTTCTATTATTTTCCATTGTTCCCCAAAAAGTTGTTGCAGTCATATATGGATTTGGTCTATCGTGAATTGTAAAATACAAAGGATGTCCTCTTGCTGTTACCACTCCACCGTCGGAATTATATTGAAATATTTTTAATGGTACTTTACCAACGGATTCACAAAGTAATTTCAAACAAGTAAAATAAGTTACTTCAGATAAAGCTTTTTCGTTTTTTCCATCTATCCCTAAAAAATTAAGTAACTCTCGCATTGCATTATCTTGCGTTTGTTTATCTCTTAATACATTTATTGCATTTTTAATTCTAACTTTTAACTTTGTTTTCACTTACTTGCCTCCTAATTCCATCCCATGTTGTTTAAATACTCTTCCATTTCTTTGTTGTAATCTATTTTTTCTTCTTCTTTTAACTTCATTTGTGTAATATGAGCATCTATCATTGCATCGCAAGGGTCTATTCTTTTATTTTTTGCATTTTTTTCTTTGTCAATTTTTTTCTCTCCAAAACTATTTTTTACAATTTTAGCATTAGAAACACTATAGCTAAGTAGTTCTTCACGTTTGTTGTATTTAATCTTTCTAGATTCTACATTAAGTTGCATATCTTCTGTTCCATCGTGCAAAAATCTAGCTGATTGTTTTATTTCTAACAATGGCACACCAAATTCCTCCAAATCTGATAAAAAAACATCTGCATTATGTGGGTCATATCCAATTCCTTGCAATTCTAAATCATATTTTTCTATTATGTCTTTTAAATATTTAATAATAAACTTATAATCATTTTTGAATGTTGTTTGTCCACCTGTTACAGTAATAAGTCCTTGTCTTTCCCATAAATCATATGGAGCTATATCTGTTGTAATATGCTCTTCCATTCTTCCTCTTGGCATAAAAGAATGTGTAGCTATAAAAAACTCATTATCTTTTAGGGGAATTTCTATAGCAATAGTTGTTAAATCTCCACCAGAAGATAAATCTAATCCAGCATAACATTTTGAACCTTCTAAATCTTCTAATTCTAAATCAGATTCACATTTTTTCCATTTTTCTGGGCTAATGAATATATCTTCTGTGTTTTGTACCCATAAATTAAGGGACTTTGTCATAAAGTCCCTTAACTCTTCACTTCCCATATCTCTAGCAGTTTGCATATCTGTTTTTAAATTTTCTAAGCCTTGTTTTGTAGATGCAAGATATGGATTGGCTTTTATTAAATTTTTTGGATCAAATATATTGTCTTTTTCATCTAATGCATATATATCAACAAAAAAGTCTTCTGCTTTTGCTATTCCTTTTAAAATATTTATACAGTATCTGTCCATTTCATAACATGCGCTATTTAGTTTATCGCCTCTAGTTGTAATAATACTTATTAATGTTTCATCTAATGCTCTAGTTCCATTATAAATAGCTTTATATGTTTTAGCATCTGGATGTTGATGATATTCATCTATAGAAGCAAATATTGCTCTAAATCCTTCATCTAATCCCCCTTCTCGAGAAAGAGCTTCAATTGTGCATTTGCTATCATTAGCAATTATTAAAGATTTATAATCTTTAATTTCAAAAAGCTCTTGCAAATCTTTGTCTGCTTCTATAAATTTTTTCATTTCTTCCCAGGCGATTCTAGCTTGTCTTTTCTTTGTAGCAACTGTAAAAAGTTTTCCATAATGATAACCACTAAACCCAGCTATATATGTTCCTTTTATACCATTTTCAAAAGATTTTCCATTCTGTCTAGCCATACTTTTATAAGAACGTCTAAATCTTCTTTTTCCATTTAATTTTAGCCAACCAAAAGGGCATCCAAAATCAAAGATTTGTCCACCAACAAGTTTAACTGGCTTTTTTTCAAATCCCTCTCCAATTGTTAATGTTTCTGCATATTCTATAATTCTTTCAGAGTTTTCAGGATTCCAAATATATGGAAAATCTTTAGTTCCTTGCCTTTTTAAATCTTCAAGATGTCTTTTACAAGCTAAAATATGCAACTCTCCCATTTTGTTTTCTTCTATGGTTTTTTTTGCATATTCTGTAACTCTATCTATCATAATATTTTAAACTTATTAAATTTATTTTCTTTTGGAGGCTCTTTAGCCTCTGGCATTACTAATCTAGCTCTTGAAGATATAGATAATCCTAAATCATTTGCGCAAGCTCTACATTGCTTTAATGCTCTATCCTGATAAGTTAAATACAAATCAATTTGCGACATATAATCTTTTTTCTTTTCCGTCTTTCTTGCTCGTGCCAATTTCCCATTTAGTTCATTTAATTTTTTAGTATAACTAACATAATTTGAATTAGAAATTAAATAATGAGCTAGACAATCTTCATCTAGTTCTGTAATTATTCCTATATCTAATAAAATTTTTGCAATTCTATAAAACTCTTTTTTTTGCTCATCTGTTAAATATTCTGGAGCAGTAACATTAATATGGTCAGTTTTTATTTCTGTTTTTTGTCTTTCTTCTATTTCTGCCTTTGTTAAATGCTTCTTTCCTTTAGCCAAAATCAAGTTTATAGGCTGTTTTTGATTTCCACGTGGCATTAGACCTCACCTTTCGTTTTTTGTCCTTTTAAATTGATTTGAGGGACTTTTTTGTACAAAGAGGAGGGACGCACCGTTCTAGATTTAAACCTTTAAAACTTTTTTATGTACCCCTAGCCTCTTCTATTATTTTCTTTTACTTTAATATTGTTCAATCTATTGGTTCTAAATTATATATTTTTCTTATTTCATTCATTGTTTTAAAATTAAATATATTTTCTTTGTTTATCATTCTTCTAATTGTGTTCTTGTATTCTTCTATCTCTTCATCTTTTCTTTTTATTTCTTCTTCTAATTCTATTCTTGTTTTTCTTTGAGATATATCTTTTGCATATTTTAATTCATGTGTATAGCGACATTCTTTACAACTATTATGTCCTCTACATTGTATGTTTCTTTTGCTGTCGCATTCGTACAGAATATCTATTCTATCTTTATATTCATTTGAAATTACAATTGCACTAAATATCTTCACGTCTTTTTCCTCTTCTTAAATCTATTGTGTTGTATATTATGATGTTTATGACATAATGCTATTAAGTTACTCCACTCTAGTCTTCGTAGCCAACCTGTTGGTGTTTGTATAGGTTCTTTGTGATGTATCTCTTCTGTTAATTGTATTGTATATTTACCTTCTTGCTTTGCCTCTTCTTGACACATCTCACAATATGGATGTTTAATCTTATATGCTTCCTTAAGTAGCTTCCAATCTTTACTGTTGTAAAAAGTTTTATATTTATTATCTCTGTTCTTGTTATATCTACTCATATTTCTTTGTTTGTTAATTTCTATTTCTTTATCTACAATCTTTTGACAATTGCTGCAATATCTATTAGGAGCTTGTATTACCTTTTGGCATCTTGCACATAACTTTAATAACATCTTATTTTTCTATCTTCTTTCTAGTTCTTACTTTTGTCTTTTTCTTTTCTTCTTTAACTTCTTCTATTTTCTTAACATTATCTTCTTTTGTTTCTTCTTTCTTTTCTATTACTTCCATTACTACTGCTAATCCAGATTCCTCTATTTGTTTTGCTCTATCAGCATCATTTATAATATAAATATCTCCTTCGATAATTGCTGCACTTCCATTCGCATTGTATTGTATTTCTTTATCTATAATTCCTTCAATTAGCTCTGGCATTTTATCATTATAGTTTTGTTTTGCTATTACTTTAAACATATCTTTCTTTTTCCTTTCTATCTTTTTATTTAAAAAATTTATCCAATCCTTCTCTGTACATTTTTCTTTGTAGTTAAAATTGTTTGGAATGTTATTAACTATTTTATTAATATTTAAATTGCTTAATTGCATATCTAATATATATCCATTCTTTTCATCTTCAATACTTTCATATGCACTAGGAAAGTTCGTACATAATACTGGAGTTCCATATTCTAAACACTCATTAATAAAGTAGCTATATCCTTCTGTATCTGAAAGTTGAACTCCATAATCAGCCTCTACTATATAATCAAAAAAATTATGAGATGGTTTCATGTATACAATTTCTTCTAAATTAAAGGGCTTTTTATTATATAACTCTAGATCTGTAAATATTGTCCATCTGAACTTTATTCCTGCTTTTTTTAATTCTTGTGCTAATTTAAGCATTCTTTCATAGCCTTTTTCTTTGCTGACTCTTGTTGCGCTAATTAATTTTAATATTGGTTTTGTTTCTTGTATTTCATCTAAAATATTATATATTCTTGTTATTTTTTCTTTTGGATATAATTTTTTAAAAATTTTACAAACATGCTCTGATACTCCAACATGTTCTGTAGTTTTATGCCATTTATTATAAGTAAAATTAACTTCTTTAGCTCTTACATAATCTGCATGTACCATTTGAATATATCTTCCACTTTTGGCTACTACACTTTCTGGATATTCTCCCATGCAGATGCACAAACACAAATATCACAAATATATTTCTTATTAGAGTCATATTTTTCTACATTTTTTACATTTTCTTTTATTCTTTTTAGATTTTCTTCATCAGCTATACTATATAAAAATGTTATATTGTAATATTTTTTTAATTTTTTAGTAAAGTTATATACAAATGTATCTACTCCACCAAATTTTAATAAATTATTATGATATAATATTATGTTTTTCATTTATATTTTCTCCTGTTTTTTCTTTTAATTTTGTTAAATATTCTTCTAATTCTTTAACCGATTCTTCTATTAATATTATTTTACTAATAAGTTCTTTTTTATTTATGTTATTAAGTTCTGAACTTTCTATTTCTTTGATTGTATTTATATCTTCTATACAATACATTACCTTTCCGTTTATTTTATAAACTTTAAATAATTTTCTTATTTTATCATTAATAAGTTCTGTATTTATTTCGCTCATTGTCTTATGCGTGTTGATTACAATAAACTTAGAAGAACTTATTATGCTTTTGTCTTTGTATTTTTGTAATGTTTTAATACTTTTTTCCAAATCTATTTTGTCATCGCTAGTTAACTCTTTGAGTATATTTATTGTATAAACTTCGTTTTCTATTATTCTCTGTTTAATCATATTTACATATCCTTTAATTTTTCTTGTGCTTTTAATAGCTTTATAATAAACTTTCCTAATAATTCATCTATTTTTTCATTTGCTTCTTCTTCAGACATATCTAATTCGTTATTATCTAACTTGTCTTGAATTTTTACTGCTTCATTTAAAGTATCTGCTATTGATTTAAAAATCTCTGCTAGTTCTTTTATTTCTTCTTTATCATTTTTTTACGCTCATCTTTTTTTCTCTCCTCTTTAAAACATTTATCATAATATTTGCATTGTTCACATTTACGTTTCATACATTCTTTCCAATTAATTTTATCTTTCATATATGTTCATTACCTTTATTAATAAATATAAAATAACTATTTTCATGCTATATCTCCTTTTGGCGGCAAACTATGGATTCGAACCATATACTTTGAAGTACGCATTTCTTAGCAGGAAAGCTTCAGACCTTCTGAATTAATTTGCCATATAAAATAAAAACAAGCTACACTAGAAATAGCTTGTTTTATTAAAAACACTTATTGTTAAGAAAGGAGGTGATCTTGCAACAAATCACAATGTCTAGTACATAAAAAAGAGTAGATATTTAAAACGTCTACTCTTATGGTTGCAGGAACAAGACTCGAACTTGTGACCTTTGGCTTATGAGACCAACGAGCTGCCAGCTGCTCTATCCCGCAATATAAAAAAAATTGTGACATATATAGTCACAATTTTATGTAGTAATTATATTTGAATAATAATAAAAGGATGCCTTACAACTTTCTGTTGCTATTATAAATTATAAACTGTTATTTTTTAAAAAACAAGTGCAAAACAACCGCATTTTAACCGCAAAATAACCGCATTTTCATTTTTCTATATTTTTGACACTTTTTTTAATGCTCTATTAATCATTCTTTGTATTGTATCTTCACTTCTAGTTTCACTATACAATTGATAATATACTCTGTTACCTATATCTGTATAACTACATTCTTCAATATATCTTGCAATTAATAATTGTTTTTCCTTATATGTTAATATCTCTAATCTGTCATCTACTGTTTCCACATCTTTTCTTAGTTTTCTTATTTCCTCTTCTAGTTTCGCTATATCTTCTTCTAGCTTTATTCTTTTATCATCTGTTTTAATAATACTGTTTCCTGTTTTGTCTGATATTGTATTTTTACTATGTATTCCTTCTGTATCGTAATTTATTCCACTTATACTAGTATCTACTACTAGATTTTTTAATTCTATTCTTTTGTTTTTTAATTCTTTTAATCTAATGTTTAATGTAGCTTTGTTTTCTTTGTAGTTTTTTAATAATTTAATTAAGGTTTTAATTTCCAATCTTTTGTACCTCCTACAATTTTATATTATTTTCTTTAATTCTTCTTCTAGGTTTAATTTCTTTTTATCTAATTCTGTATTGTGTTTCTCTAGATCTTCTATTTTCTTATCTAGTTTTATAAAATAACTTATAGGTTTTGAGTTTATGTATCTTAATATTGCTTTATAAATATCTTTTTTTGTTATGTCTGGAAGTGGTGTGTAAGTAAACTGTTTGATTTCTATGTTATTTAACTTAATCTTTACACGAATTGTCCATGCTATGTCAAAAAATCTGTATCCATTTGCTCTTATTGATTCTGTACCGTGTTCTATAGAATAACTTAAATTATGTTTTAATCTTGCATTTATTTCATCTATTTTTCTTTCTAAATAAAATTTATATAACTTCTCTTCTGTTAATAATTTATTTTTTAATTCATTTTGAATATCATCTATTTCTCTTAATCTTTTTCTTAAATTAAACATTTGTATTCCTCCTTTTATTTTTTTCGTATTTCTTTCTTCTTGTTGTTACTTTTCTCATTTGCTCTCATTTACCTTTCTATCAAGTTGCTTAATAGCTTTTCTGTTTTCATTTATAAGCTCTAATAATTTATTTTCTATTGGTGTTAATTTATCTGCATAACTTGGAAATTCATATTCTTCTATCTCTTGTATATCTATTTCTTCATCTATTAATACAAATTCCGTATTAGCTAGTTGTAGTAAGGATAATGTCATATTTGGGTTAGACCTAAATACTATGTTATTTCCATCCCAATACATTACTTGGGATTTTACTAAAAACTTTGTATCTTCTTTTATTTTACCTTCGGATATAGTTTTTACTAATTCATATCCTTTATATGTCTTTGTCATATTGTTTTTCCATCCTTTCATTAACTCTTTTTCTAATTGCTTTTACTTCTTTACTTAAACTTCTATAAGACATAAAATTGATTAAGATTACAACTAAATAAATCAAAACTGCAATAATCTCTGGTAATAATACTAATATCCAACTCCAATTTATTATTCCTATTAGTTTTAAAACAATAAATACTATTGTTAATACTTCTGTAAATCCCATCTACTTTTCCTCCAATCTGTAACATTCTCTTTCGTATTGCTCATGTGTTAATATTTCTAATAGTTCATATTCTCTGTTTTCTATTTCTTCAATAATTTCTTTATATTTTATATCTATTGTATTTTCATCAAATCCTATCATGAGTATTGCGTTTTCTTTAGTTTTAACTTTTAGTATATCTTTATTTTCTATTAATTCTTTTATATTAAAGCTATGTTTTAATATTTCTTCATCTGCATCTTGTGGAGAAATTTGACAACATTCATCCCCATATTCATCTGCTATATTATCATCTAATATTAAAAATCCGTCTTCATCTATATCTATAATTTTATTTATGCCTTGACATCTTGCTAATCTAACATATTCCCCTACTTTAATCTCCATTGTTACCTCCTGTTATATATTTTTAATGTGATATTTCTATCCATTAAATTAGATTGAATTTTATTAAATGTTACTGTATCTTTCCAAGACAATTCATTTAGTTTTATATCAACTCCGTTTGTAATATATATTGTACAATCTCTTCTTCCTACTAATGCTTGCTCTAATTCAAAGATGTCTTTTACTAACAATTTTGGTTCAGTTAACTTATTATAAATTTCTTCTGCTTCTTTATCATAGAATTGATTTACTATCCATAGTCCTCTACCGTTTTTTCTAGCTACAATTAATGCTTGTCTACTACTTCCTTCTGCTTTGTCATATCCTATAACTAGTCTATCTTCCATATTCTAATTTCCTTTCAAAATATTGTTTTATGCAATCTTTGCAAGATTTATCTTTACAATAGCCACATTTATTTGTGTCGAATCCATCTCCTTTTAAGTCATACATTATTGTTCCTGGTCTTATTATTGACATTTTGTATATAAAATCTAGTAATAAATCTATCATCTTGTCTTTCTTCTCCAATTCTACTTTCCAGCCTTTATCTAAATCGTCTAAATCTGTATCTGCTTTTTCTTTAGCTTTTATGCTATCATTTAAATTTTTTGCTAAATTATCTGCTAATAATTTCTTATATTTTTCTATCTCTGCATTCTTCTCTGCAAGCTCTATGTTTTTCTGCTGTATCTCTGCAGAGTTTTCTTTTAGCATATTTAAGACTGTTTCTATATCTTCTTGTAATTTTTTAAATTCTTCTATTACTATTCCACATTTATTTCCATATAATATTTGCCTATTTGTTATTTTTCTTAATCTATTTATAGCCTCTTCTTGCTCTTTAATCATCTACTCACCTTCTTCTATACTTCTCTTGTCGCAATTTCAGGTTTATTTATAAAAAAATCTTCATATAATATTTTTATTCCATAATCTTGTGCTACTTGTCTTTCTATTCTACATCCTCTTGCAGCTCTCCATCCTTCACACATAAACAAGGCATCTACTTTTGCCATATCTTGTATTGATTTTCCTAAAAAGTATACTCCTACATTATAATCTTCTGGTATTTCATCTTTATAAAATGTGTCAATTACATCTATATGCATATTTTTAAGTTTCTCTATTATTACTTTTCTTTCTGCTAAAATGTCATCCTCTTCTCTATTTTTCATAGGTTGACTTATCATTACCTTCATTATTACTTTTCCTCCTCAAAAATTAATTTTATATCGTTAAGCTTTATTAAGTTCTTTGTTTCTGGTTTTAATCTCTCATATTTTTCTTTGCTTATAGTTATCTCTTTTACATTATAAGCTATAAGCTGTTCTATCTTTTTATCCTCTGTCATATATATCTCTCAACTCCTTTAAATAAGGTAATACCCAGTCTGTAGGTATCATTATAATTCCATAGGCATATTCTCCTATTCCTACATCATTTCTTGTCAAATATCCATGTTCTGATAAATAATTATCTGATAGTCCTCTTGCTTTATCTTTATCTTCAATTTCTTTAATTAATTGATTTAATCTTTCTTTCATTTAATATAAAACTATCCTCCCTTTTTCGGTTTGTTCTAGTCCTATTACTCCTTTAATTGCTAATGCTGTTATTAAGCAATAATTACAATAATATTTTTTATTAAATACAAACAAATCTTCTATATTTTCTTTGTTCTTACATTCACAACATTGTTCTATTTTTTTATCTTCACTCATCTTTAGTCTCCTTCTTAAATTTAACGTTAGAAATAAATAATATTGCGAAAAATACTATCCACCAATGCTTAAAAACTATTGCTAATGTTGTAAAGCAAATTAATGCAATACTATTTTTTATAAATACTAATATATTCAACCATTTGCAATACTTAATCTCTTCTTCTGTCATTCCTCTTCTCTCCTTCATTTAAAATCTTTGTGGATTAGCTTTTTTATATACTTTAAAATTATCAAATAACCAATCTTCTAATTTTTCAAATGCATCATTATGTTCTTTTTGATTGTTTACTAATATCTTTTTATATTCACAAGTTAAATTCCAATCTCCATCTATAAAACCATGTTGCCATACTTCATTTTCCCATTTGCTACCTCTAAATGTTCTACCTCCCCAATCAGCTTCTCTATCTTTTATTCTATAATCAGCTAATTCTCCATTAACTAAAAATGCTGTTGCATACACATAATGAGGATATTTATTAAAATCGCTATACTCTAATTTCTTATCTTTTGTCATTGATTGTCCTCCTTCTTCTCTAGTTCTCTTAATACTCTATCTATTGCATAAGCATAAATATAATTTCTATTTCCCATTCCTTTTAATATGTGTGACCATTCTTTTAATAAATTTTTATTACGCTCTAAATCATCATTATATTGTTTATTTTTAATAAAATATTCATATCCCCATCTACTTCTCTCTTCTGATGTCATAGATTCATTTAATACTTCTGTTATCGCTTCTTTTAATTTTATATTTTCTTCATCTAAAGTATGGTCAGTTGTCATAACCCAACAATTCTTTAATATTTCTTTTGTTTCTTTAGTTATATTTCCCATCTACTCCTCCTCCACTTTTTCTAAATAGCCTGCTTGAATTAAGTCATATATTAAATTCATTATTCCTTCAACTTCGTCTCCTTCATTATGGTAAGTACAATCATTATTTATTACTTCTAACCATAACTCATTTCCATCTTTTCTTTCATAAATTTCTATACTCCAAATATAATCAAAGTCATTATCATCTATATATCTTGTCCCATCATCTTCTAATGGATAATATTCTTTAAATTCATAATTGCTATCTTCATTTAATTTAAATCCAAACTTCTCTAATTCTTTTAAATCTACTTTCTTTCCTGTTATTTTGTTATATTCAACTATTCTTAACATCTAATCACCTCTTAATTTTTTTTACAGCTTTTGTCCAACACTTCGTGCAACCAATTCCTTCTTCACATTCTTTTTCTTCTTTATTAATGTTTATTTGCTCTGGTCCAAAAACTTTTGAAGGACATAATGTAACTCCTCCTTCTGAAAAAATTTCTTTGCATCCTTCTTCTGTAGCTCTTTGTACTATTATTGTCATTATTTCTTTATATGTAATATCTTTTACTTCTTCATCAAATAATACCTTCTTATGTCCTAACATATCATAAACATTAGACATTTAATCACCTAGCTTTCTTCCGACAAATTGGACAATATTCAACTTCAAATTTATTTTCTGGTTCCCATCTCTTTTTATCATTGTTCCATTCATCTACTGTAATTCTTATTTGATATTCCTTTTGCTCACAATATTCACACATATTATTTAACCTCTTTATTTTTTTCTTTTAATTTATTTACTCTTTTCATCTCACTTCATCAGCTCCTAATAATTTAGCTAGATTGTCCCTGTTTACTATTGTTATTAATTTTCCTTTTTCATCATAATAGCTATACTCTATTAACTCTTCTCTTTTTACTTCCATCTTTGGTTCCTCCTTATTGTATATATCCAATTAATATAATTCCCCTTCTCGTTAACTGTTCAGCTGTTTTTTCACTAATTCCATCTACAAAATAAATTGTTTCTTTTTCTCCATCTTTAGGATGATATAAAGCAACATTTTCTCTTATGTATAATGGATTTGAATAGTAATGATATTTAGTAATAATTTTTCTTTTATACTTTTGAGCGTATTTTTTTATCAGTTTAGTTTTTCCAAGACATCTGTCATATGGAAAATATTCAAGATGTGTTTTTCTTTTTCTATATGCTTTTATAAATTTGTGTTTTGGAATAACTATAACTTTTAAATATTTTTTTAATTTCTTTGTTTTTATTAAACTTATCAAATAATTCATAATCTATTCCCTATCCTTTATTTATCTTTTGTCTTTCGGGTTCAAACTGTCTTAATACTGGATTTAAGCAACAATTGTGCAATGCTACAGTTATTGTTTTATTGCATTTTGTTAAACTTTTTGGAAGATTTACAAGTCCTCCTTTTCTTTCATCTTTGTTTTTAGTTATAATTATTTTCTTTTTGCATTGATCGCATATGTAATATTCATATTCTTTTTCTTTTTTCTCATTTGTTAGATGATTTGTATTTTCACTAGAATACTTTATATGTTTTATAGGCTTTTCTCTGTCTATAACTTCTTTTATATTCATTCTTACCTCCTAAATTCTATTAAGTAATAGCAGTAAATCCTGTTGTTGTACTATAGGCAAATTAATATATTCTTGTCTTCGTTGACATTCTGCAATGATTTTTAATTTTTCCGTAAATTCTTTGCCTTGCAATTTCTCTTTATATTCTTTATATAAAAATAAAGAGTCTTTATCTAGTCTATTTATGTCTGCGGTTTCTACTCCGGGATATACTCCGGTTTGTACTACTGTTTTTGCTACGGTTTATACTTTCAAAATTGTAAGTATTTATTTTGTATTTGTTTGGACTACCTTTTTTACCTTTTTCATAATCAAATAAACCAGCTTCTAATAATTTATTTCTTATTTCTATAAAAGTAGCTTCTCTTTTTATTTGCATAACGGACATTAATCTTTGGTTATCTACAGCTATCCATTCTTCCCAACCACATCTATTGAACAGTGCAATAAGCTTGTACCATAGCAATTGTGATGCAATTGGTAAATGATGAGTTTCGAGCCAATTCTCAAATCCGTTAATTAACTCTATGTATGTCATGTCTTTACCTCCTGCTATTTTGTTCTATCAGAGGCACTATTCCTTCTTCTTTTAATTTTCTATATAAGAATAATCGTCCTTTTTGTGTCCACTCAGTATTTACACTTGTTCCTTTTGTATTATCACTCTTGGTATATTCTGTAGTTTTACTATGTACGAATCCTTCGCCTTTATATCTTTCGTATAAGACCCATGTTCCACCAATTTTATGTTGTATTCCCATTTCATGTAACTTTTTATTAAAAGCTTGTGCTGTCATTCCATAGTCGTTTGCAATTACTGTTACAAGTATTGTATCTTTACTTTTTAGAATCTCATTTAAATATTTATTGTCCTCTTCTAATAGCTGTACTTCCTTTTGTAATTGTTTCTTTTCTTCTCTTGTTTTCTTTAATTCTTGTAAAGATGCAATTAATAAATCTGGATTATCTAATAATTGTTCTGTTGCATACATTCCATGCTTTCTAATTGTAGGTAATACTTCATTTGTCACCCATCTCTTAAACTTTTTAGCACTTGGTAGTTTACTAGACATTATTAGGCTATATAGACCGCTTTCATTTATTACAGTTAGTTCCTGTATACCTCCAAGGGTGTCGCAATTTGCTACTCCCTTGTCTTCTTCATCAACATGCTTATTTATTGCATCTCTTGTATTTTTATAGCCTAATATCTCTGCTATATCTTTTCCTATAAAATATGGTTCATTATTTATCTCAATACTTCGTATTTCTCCAAATTCTCTATTCTTAAAAACTTGTATATTATGCATGATTTTCTCCTTCCTATGTAAAAAATAGGGTATAACTTATGTTGTCATACCCCGTTGTCCACACTAATTAACATTTATAAAAGGAATTGCATCTGAAGTAGTTGTTGGTAATTGTCCATTCCATTTTTCTATTGCCTTTTGTTCGTTTTCAATTTCTTTTAACCTTAAGTAATTATCTGTAATTTGCTCATTTTGTTGTCTCATTACTTCAGCATCTGCCTTAGCGTTTTCTATTTTTTTCTCGTTTTCTACTTTTGCTTTTTCTAATTCATATTGTGCTTTTTGTGTTTCTTGCTCTACTATTTGTTTTTGTTCTACTGCTGTGTCAAATTCTTCTGAAAAACTTAAATCTGTTATATTTAAAGCTGTTACTGTTACACCTTTATTTTCTAATTTATTTTTTAATAAATTAATAATTACATCTGCCACTTCACTTCTTTTTGTTATTGTTTCTTCTGCTGTATATTGACTTATTCCTTGTTTAATACTTTCTAATATTGCTGGTTCTATTAATACTGTTTGATAATCTTTTCCCACTTCTTTATATAAATTATTTGCATTGTTTTTATCTACGTTATAATTAACTACTACTTTTAAATTGCTTATTTTTTGTAAATCTTTTGAACTCGCTTCTGTTGCTATCTCATATTTTTGTGTTCTACAGTCTATCTTTACAATGCTTTCTATAAATGGTGCCTTTAAATTAAATCCTTCTTGAATCACATCATCTTGTACTTGTCCGAATCTCGTTTTTACTCCTACATATCCAGTTGGTACAGTTGTTATACTAGCAACAAGTATGATCATTGCTATTACAATTACTCCTACAATACTTCCTATAATAATTTTAGTTTTTGTTTCCATATACATTTTTTACCTCCCAAATTCTTTAATAAATTTCTCTTCACTATATTTTTTTATAAATTTTTGTTTTGCTTCTTCTTGAATTGCTTTCTTTTTTAAAGGATTATCCGTTAACTCTCTGTGACATTTAAAACATATTGGTATAACTAGTCCATACTTCATACTAGTCTGTCTGTTTCTTCCACCAAAAACTTCGTCAAAGTGATCCTTTTTATGCTCTTGACAGATATAGCAAATATCTAAATTGTATGTAATTATGCTGTACCTTTTGCGCTCTAATTTTGCCAGTTTGCTGCTTTTCTTCTTTATTTTCTTGTGTTCTTTTTTTTCTGTTTTCGGTGGTTTAGGCACAGGATGAAATTCTTTTGATAAATCCATTTGTCCCTCTTTTCTTGCATTTCATTAGCATTTATGCTAAAATAATCTAAATTGATTTATTTAAATTAATTATTTATAGTGGTTGTTGATGTGTCAGCATTAGCAATCACTTTTTTTATTCTTTTATAACTTTTATACAATTCTAAATAACTTGTTTCTGCCAAATCTGTGTTGTCTACTTCATTCTTTATTAATCTTAATTTATTAGATTTTTCACTTAACTCACGTTCTACTTCGTAAATTTCTTCTTCTAAATTATTTACTTTATCGTTATATATCTCTGTAGATACTATTGCATAGGCTACTAACATTCCTATAATAACTAACAATAAAAATATTATTATTGCTTCCATTTGTTCTCTATTCTCCTTTTTTCTAATTTCATTTTTGATAACGTAACAATATGCCAAATATATATTTTATCTAATCTATCCATCTTTTTTATCACTTCCTTTCTATTAAATTTTGTATTATAATTACCTCGATTGGAGGTGAATACCGATGACAATATGTCCCTTTTTAAGAGTTCAAGGAAATATTTGTCCTTGTGATCGTAGATGTGCTTTATTAACAAGCAATGGCTGTAGCATTAAAGTAATTGCTGAATCATTAAATAAAGACACTTCTAATAACCTTAATAAAACTACTTCTGACTAATTGCATTTAATTGTATTAGCTTATCTATAATCTCAAGTGTACGTGGACTTGGGATTTCTTCTTTTTCTAATCTCTCTTTTACTTTATCTATAAGTTTTTGTTTTATTTCTTCCATATTTTAACTCCTTATCCAATAAATATTTTTATTACTACTAATGCTCCTGCTGCTATAACTGCTGCTGTAGGTAGTACATCACTACATAAACTACATACTGCTTTTCCAATTATGCAATATTTTTTCATTTGTTTACTCATTTTCTCTCATTCCCTTCTATCTATAAATTTGCTCTGCTACTCTGTAATACTCTTGCTTGTCTATTCTTATTCCAGCACTTCCAATTTTTTTTACACATGTTGCCATTTCTGGACGTTTAACTTCTTTATAAATATGTTGTACTGTTACATCTAATTCTTTTGCTAAGTCCTTTACTTTTATATATTGTGTTCTTGCTCTACTACATAAGTTTGTTGCCATTTTTATCACCTCTTCTCTATTTCTTTTTCTTTTTTAAACGTTTTGTTGAACTTGTTGCCAAAAAAATATCTGTTATTTCGCAATTATATAGTTTAGACATTTTTTCTTTTAAAGCATCACTTGGATTTCTAGAACCATTTTCTAACATAGATAAATATTCTTTTGTAATTACTAAGATTTTTGCAGCTTGTTCTTGAGTAAATCCACTGTCAATTCTTAAATCTTGCAATGTCTTTTTTGTCATTTTGCACCTCCTCAACAATTTGTTGAAGTTATTTTATTAAACATTTTGTTAAATGTCAATATTTTTTTAACTTTTTTATACATTTTGTTTAAAACCGTTGACACTCTAAGGGAAATATTTTACAATTTGTTTACTTATTAAACAAATTGTTTTATAATATATAGTATATTATGTAAAGGAAGCATGTTATGAATAGATTAAAAAAATTAAGACTTGAAAAAAATGAAAGTCTAGAAAGTATTTCAAAAATATTAAATGTTACATTGCAAACTATTTCAAATTATGAAAATGGTAAAAGAGAAATGACTCCAAATACAATTATAAAATTGGCAGAATACTTTAATGTCTCAACTGACTATCTTTTAGGAAAATCTGATATAAGAAACCCAGAGGAGTTAAAGAATACTAAATTTGCTAACAATGGCGGTTTAGATACTTCTGGATTAGATAAAGAAGATCTATTAGAACTACAACAGCAAATAGATTTTATTAAATGGAAAAAACAAAAAGAGGACAAAAAAAATGAAGATAAATAAAAAAGAAACTATTTTAATTATAGTATTAGTTATTTCAATTTTACTTAATATTGTTTTATTAATATATGTTGGAATAAATACTATACCTAAAAAATCTAATAAAAATATAGATGCATCTACAATGACTGATTCCGAATTATTGGTTATGTTTAAAAATGAAGGTTATGATATAAAATTAGAAAGTTTTTCTACAGCAGACTATATTCTTTTAGAAAATGACTCAAAAGGAATTACAATACAACGAATTTATTCAAAATATATAGGAACTTTAATGACATATGATAATGATACTATTAATGATGAAATGGCAGATTTAATTAGTATAACGGATAATGATACTGATTCAAAAAAACAACAATATGAAAATTTTCAAGATTGGTTACAATATTATAATCTTACATTATCACAACTATCTAAATTTCTAGATAATTACTATAAAGAAAATCAAGATTCAATTGTTTATATAGATGAATATAATATATTAAATTATTAATTGGAGTATAAAATGGAATTATTAGATTTAGAAAATATAGCAAATAAGGAAAAAATAAATATTGTAAATTATAAAATGCAAAAAAATAAAGCTAGAATAATCGATAAATTTATTTTTATGGACTACTCTAATATTTATACATATAAAGAAGAAAAATGTTTGCTTGCAGAGGAGTTGGGGCATTACTATTATGATGCATACTATACCCTTTCCTCTTCTAAATCTGAGATAGAGAGACAAGAATATAAAGCTAATAAGTGGAAATCTTTAGCGTGTGTACCTTTAAATTCAATTCTAAGCTGTTTTAAAAAAGGAATATATAATTTATTTGATATTGCAGAAGAATTAAATGTAGAGCCAAATATGGTTAAATTTGCATATAATTATTATTTAGATAATGGAAAAATAAACACGAACGAAAAATGCTAGAATATAGCATTTAATTTTTTATTATATTAAGCGAAAGGATGTTTTGTATGTTTAAATATACTACTAGAAAAGATGGTAGATTAATGAAAAGAGTTTCTGTTGATGGGAAGATTAAAACATTGTATTCTGATAGCCCAAAAGATTTAGAACGACAATATATAGAATTGAAATATAAATCTAATAATGGCATGATTACAAATGACGAAAACATGACCATTTCTGTTTGGGCAGATAAATGGTTAGAGACATATAAAGCCGATAAAGAACAAGCTACTGTTAAAATGTATAAAGATACTATAAGACTATATATAAAACCTTATATCGGAAATATATTATTAAAAAATTTAAAGCAAACAGATATTGTTAATATGTTAAATTCTTTATCCAAAAAAGGAATCACTAGAAGAAAAGATGTTGCACTTCTTACAATTAAACAAATTCTAGATAAAGCCGTAGACAATGACTATATTTATAAAAATGTAGCAAAAAGCATTAAACAAACTAAACACATTGCGAAAGAAAAACAAATATTAACAGATTTAGATATTTCTTATTTACAAAAAGTTGCCGAAAATGATAGCAGATGTTTTATGGTTCTTTTTATGCTATATACGGGAATAAGACGAGAGGAAGTTGCTCCTCTTCTATATAAAGACATAGACATAGAAAATTGGACTTTATATGTTAACAAAGCTATTCACTGGGAGAAAAATAGACCAGAAATAAAAGGTACTAAAGGCAAAACTAGCAGAAAAATTCCGATTTTAGAAATTATGCAAGACAAAGTGAAAGAAATGAAATTAAATCATAAAGATAGTGAACTTGTCTTCCCTTCTATTAAATCTAAACAACTAATGACAGAAACATCTATTAGAAGAGTTTTAGAATACACTCTAAGAGAAATTAATAAGTTATACTATAAAGACCAGCTTGACACACAAAAAATGTGTCAAAATCAAAATAGCAAAGAAATTAAAGCCATTAAATTTACTTATCATCAATTAAGACATACTTATGCTTCTTTTTTACACAAAGCTGGAATTTCTATAAAAGAAGCACAATATTTGACTGGGCATAAAGATGTAAAAACATTACTCAACATATATACTCATCTAGACGAAGAAGATAAGAAAAATGCAACTGAAAAATTAAATAACTTGCTAAAAGTTTGACACACTTTTTGACACACTAAACTATTGAAAATGTTTAAAATATTTAAAATATTTAATACTTGTTTAGATAAAAGAAAATCGCTATACCTATTGATATAGCGATTTTTTAATGGTGCCTCGAACAGGAATCGAACCAGTGACACAGGGATTTTCAGTCCCTTGCTCTACCAACTGAGCTACCGAGGCATCAATGGCGATCCGGAGGGGGCTCGAACCCCTGACCTCCAGCGTGACAGGCTGGCATTCTAACCAACTGAACTACCGGACCAAATGGTGGGAGCAACAGGGCTCGAACCTGTGACCCCCTGCTTGTAAGGCAGGTGCTCTCCCAGCTGAGCTATGCTCCCCACTCGAAGCCGTCTTACGAACGGCAAGGGTTATTATACTAAATCCCCCTCGCCGTGGCAACAATTTTTT
>ENA-OOWZ01000127-OOWZ01000127.1-human-gut-metagenome-genome-assembly--contig:-NODE-127-length-42810-cov-6.103099_pt1 | contig 42810 bp, 44 predicted proteins | sample MGYA00241580_ERZ501329 | MGnify/ENA primary metagenome ERZ501329 (study PRJEB25962, sample SAMEA2042923) | human gut metagenome | biome: human gut; feature: human-associated habitat; material: faeces... | reverse complement strand
ATGGAGCCTTCGGACGTCAGAAGTATGTGTTGCAGACTTCGCCTGGACCTTCGCGAACTTCGCAAGAAATCGGGCGGTTTCTTCGGCAGTGGCGAAAGCACGGGCTCTATCGGCGTCGTGACCATCAACCTTCCCAGAATCGCGTATCTCGCAACCGATAAGGCGGACTTCTATCGCCGCCTTGACAAGATGATGGACATCTCCGCGCGCAGTCTGAAAGTCAAACGCGACGTCATCACTAAACTCCTGGAAGAAGGGCTTTATCCTTACACCAAACGTTATCTCGGCACGTTCAGCAACCACTTCTCGACAATCGGTCTTGTCGGCATGAACGAGGCAGGGCTCAACGCAAAATGGCTCAGAAAAGACCTGACGAACGTCGAAACGCAGGAATTCGCAAAAGAAGTCCTCAACCATATGCGCGAAAGACTTTCCGATTATCAGGAACAGTACGGCGATTTGTACAACCTCGAAGCAACCCCGGCGGAATCCACTTCCTATCGTCTTGCAAAACACGATAAGGCGCAATTCCCCGACATCATCACCGCTTCCGAAAACGACAATATCCCGTATTACACCAACAGCTCGCACCTTCCCGTCGGATACACCGCGGATATCTTCTCGGCACTCGACGTGCAGGACGAACTCCAGACGCTTTATACTTCGGGCACGGTATTCCACGCGTTCCTCGGCGAAAAACTTCCCGACTGGAAATCCACGGCAAAACTTGTCAGAACCATCGCGGAAAACTACAAACTGCCGTATTACACCATCTCGCCGACGTACAGCATTTGTAAAGAGCACGGCTATATCTCCGGCGAACACTTCAAGTGCCCCAAATGCGGACAACCCGCCGAAGTTTACAGCCGTATCACCGGTTACTATCGCCCAGTACAGAACTGGAACGACGGCAAGCTGCAAGAGTTCTCGCAAAGGAAAACTTACGACATCGCAAACTCTTCGTATCACGGCGTAAACCAGCATATCGTCAGCGATACCTGCTGCGGCGAACAGGACGTGAGAGTGCAGGCCGATCCCAACTTCAAAAAGAACGACGGCGAAATCCTGTTGTTCACAACGAAAACCTGCCCCAACTGCAAAATGGCAAAAATGATGCTCGATAAAGCAGGTATCAAATACACCGTCATCGACGCGGAAGATCAGAAAGACCTTACCCAAAAATACGGCGTCAAAAAAGCCCCCACTATGCTCGTCGCGAACGGACAGGGCTACGACCGCTACGAAAACGCGAGCTTCATTAAAAAATTCGTTGAAAACGCAAAATAATTTATGATTTACGATGTAATTATCATAGGCGCGGGGACGGCAGGCATGACTGCCGCCCTCAACGCTTTAAGAAACGGCAAAACAGTCCTTGTGCTGGAAAAAGAAACCGTCGGCGGTCAGATTTCGCTTTCGCCGCGCGTCGAAAACTTCCCCACGATTACCGCAATCTCGGGGGCGGAACTCTCCGAAAGACTGTTTGAACAGATTATGCACCACGGCGCGGATTTCGAGCTGGAAAAGGTCACCGGACTTAAAAAGGACGGCGACGTCTTCACCGTTCTTACCGACTACGGCGCGCACGAAGGGAAATCCGTCATCATCGCAACCGGCGCAAGCGCAAGACATATCGGCGTCCCCGGCGAAGACGAACTTATCGGTCACGGCGTGTCTTATTGCGCGTTGTGTGACGGAGCGTTTTACAAGGACGAAGAGGTCGCGCTCATCGGCGACGCCAATACCGCTTTGCAATACGCGCTGTTTTTGACGAATTATTGCAAAAAAGTCCACGTTTGCACGCTTTTTGACAGATTCTTTGCGGACAAAGCCCACGTCGACAACCTTATGACAAAAGACAACGTCGCGATTTATCACAACCTTTCGCTGAAAGAGTTTTTAAGTGACGGCGGCGAACTTTCGGGGCTTGTTTTTGAAAATACCGTCGACAAATCGGAATTCCGTCTGCCCGTAAAAGCCGTGTTTATCGCGATAGGGCAAATCCCCGACAACTCCGCTTTCAAAGACTTCGTCGACATCGACAAAAACGGATATATCGTCGCGGGCGAAGACGGCACGACCAAAACCGACGGATTGTTCGTCGCGGGCGACTGCCGTACCAAACATATCCGCCAACTCGCAACGGCGGCGGCGGACGGCGCGATTGCCGCAACCAACGCGTCCATTTATCTGAAATAAGAAATCCGACAAAGACTTTTCGCCGGTCGATTCCTTGACAAACAAGTTGCAAAACGATAAAATCTTTTTTGCAACTTATAAAACGCTTCCGTAGTTAAATGGATATAATAAACCCCTCCTAAGGCTGGACCTTATCCACAGAAAAACACCATATATTGTGTTTTCGGGGCGGATTACAGCAACATATTGCGGTTAATGGCTGCTAAATGCGTGATTGGTATTAAAATCGGTATTATTTTTCGCATTTACCAACTTTTACATCGCGCACTAAATTTCATATTTGTCCGTGTACCTCAGTAGGATAGAGGGTTCGCCTCCTAAGCGAAACGCCGTTGGTTCGACTCCAATCACGGACGCCAAAAAACCACAAGATATTGTGGTTTTTTCTATTTTTACGCCCATATATTGATTTTAAGTTTTAGAAAAAACTCCATAATCGTTAATACCAATTTAATACCAATTTCTTTTTAAGCCTATTTTGTAAGGTTATTAAGGGCAAATACCGCTTTTTCTTGCGTATCAGGAATAAAGTGACTGTAAACTTCGAGTGTTACCGTCGAATCGCTGTGTCCCATATATTTACTCACGGTCTGAATAGGTACGTTCTGCGACAATAGCAAACTGCAATATGTATGCCTAAGTCCGTGACAAGAAACGTGTTTGAATCCGTGCTTTGCTTCAAGTTTAGTGAGCCAATGTCCTATAGTATGCGGGTATAACGGCTGCCTATCGAGTCCGACCGCAAGATAATACTCGTCTTGCTTTTCATCGAAATTATCGTCGGCAAGTCTAAACCAGTCTTTATATCGCTTCAAATCTTCCACAAGATTATCTGGCATAGGAATATCCCTTAAAGACGTTTTTGTTTTCGGGCTTTTTTCATACACTCCGAATTGTTGGCTGACAAGCCTATTCCTGCGGACGTGCAGTATATGATTTTCCAAATCAATGTCACTCCAACGAAGTCCGTGTAATTCGGCGTTTCTTATACCCGTCAAAAGCATAAGTTTGATACAAACTCTTTGATTGATAATATCATCCGAAAGCCCGTCGAGCATTGACAAAAATTCTTGGGCTTCTTTGAACGAAAACACTTCTTTTTCGGGGATGGCTCGCAAAGACGTGTTACTGCTTCCTGCGCCGATTTTCGTTCCACAAACGGGATTTTTTGCTATCCACTCATATCTGACCGCTTCGTTAAAAAGCGTTCTTAAAACTCGTCTGTAGCCCTTTATGGTTTCTACGGCATAAGACCTTTCGTTTTTAACCGTTTCAAAGTAATCATCATAATTGAGATTATATCTTTCGCAAATAGCCTGAGCAGTTTCTTTCGTGATATGAGTATCGTTGTGATTCATATAATACGAACGATTACGATCTATTATCCCTTCTCTTGCAAGTTGACGAAAATTTACCTTTTTAGGCAACGGATTTTTCAGTTTTGCCGTTAATTTCAATGTTAGATTGTATTTTTTAGATGCAAACGAATTGAGAAAAAGTTGAACGTCTCTAACGGTAATTGATGAAATAGGCTTGTCATAGAGTCTTACTTCTTTTAAGTATTCGTTGAACTTTTTCTCAACTTCGCAGGCTCGTTCGTAATAGGAAATGGATAAGTTTGTTTTTATGGTTTCTTTCCATTCCGCCATTAGTTCAGGGAAGGTCAAAACTCCGGCTTTAACGGAGACATCGTGTTCTCGGTAGGCTCTTTCGAGTTCTTCCTCAAAAGCAATCGCCTCTTTGTCCAAGTATTTCTTAAACTTTGCCTCCGTTAAACCATCTTCGTTGTAAAAACGTTTTGTGTAGAGTTTTTTCTCTCCGGTTTCCAAGTTTTTTCCATAGGCTTGCATTTTGGCAACTAATTTGCCTTTTTTGTCTGTTGTGATTTTGTAGTATGCCATTTTATACCTCCGTATTGTCTGTTTTGATTGCGATATAATCTAAGAGGCTTTGCATATCAACAAGAACCTTGTTGCCGGCTGTCAGACACTTAATTTTGCCTTGTTTACACCAAGTTCGGATAGTGTGAACGGTGATGGCAGTTTCTGCGTCTTCGGCTTTGATTATATCGAATGCTTTTTGAATGCTTCTTAACATTTGCCTTGTTCCTCCTTTTTTAGATTTGACGTTTTCAACCCTTGATTTCTTAATCGGTTGCTAACTTCTACATTGAAGATAGCACGAAATATCTTTTGAGCGTGAGTACATTAAATCCAACTTTTAGAGAAATTTAGGTATATAAATATCCAAATTAAGGTGGATTCAAAGGTATTTTCTTGTGGGAAAAGCACATAAAGGTAACATCCATTGTTCTTGCCTTGCGTTTGATTTGTTTTGTCTTTCGACACAAAACGATGTAATCGGGGCAGACGGCTTTTGCAACGAAAAAGCAAAGCGACGAGATAAAAAATTGGATAGGATATTTTCTTTGAATTGTATAATAGGTTGCAAAAACATAAAGGTTTTGTGGTGTTTCAAAGTCCTGTATCTTTCTGTCTGACTATTTTTTATCGAGCGTTGCAAAAGTCAAAGCCCCGATTATCATCCGCTGTCGAAAGACAACATAAAACCATTGATTTTTTCATTTTGAACATGGTTGTACCAATAACGGGACACCACGCATTTTCCATAAAATTCCCACCAAAAAATCATTGACTTTCTTATTGCGTAACAATATAATTGAATTATCCTAAATGAAAAACATTTTCCGTTTAGAACAAAAAAGGAGTCCTTATGCGTAGCAAAAACGAACAAACATTGTCGGCAATATTGACGCTCATCAACGATTGTTATTTTCAAGAAGGAATATATCCGAGCCTTCAACAAATAGCGAACGCAGTTGGTTTGTCAACGACTCAGACATACAGATACGTGGATGAACTTATCAAGCGCGGCGAGATTGACAAAAAGGGCAAATTCGGTGATTTGCAAACAAAAGAAATTGCGAATACTATATGCAATAACAATCGTTTACCTATCGTTGGCGAGATTGCTTGTGGCGGACCGATACTTGCCGAAGAAAATATAGAATCCTACGTCACTTTTTCAAAAGAGTTGTTGGGATCGGGCAAGTTCTTCATTTTGAGAGCAAAGGGCGATAGCATGATAAACGCAGGGATTAACGACGGTGATTTGGTTATTGTTCGCCAGCAGGAAACTGCAGAGATAGGGCAAATTGTCGTTGCGCTTATCGGGAACGAGGCAACGCTCAAACGCTACTATTTGGACAACAAACGCAAAAAGATAAGACTCCATCCCGAAAATGACAAAATGGAAGATATGTTTTTTGACGATATAGCAATTCAAGGGATAGCCGTAAAGGTGCTAAAAGATTTGGAATAAGGAGAGATATGGAAAAACAACGGACATACTTGTGCATTGATATGAAGTCGTTCTACGCTTCTGTAGAATGTGCCGAGCGTGGGTTAAGTCCGTTTGAAACCAATCTCGTTGTTGCAGACGAATCTCGCGGGAAAGGTGCGATTACCCTTGCAATATCCCCAAAGATGAAAGCATTGGGAGTGAAAAATCGTTGCAGGCTGTTTGAGATTCCGCAAAACATCAAGTATATTGTCGCGCTCCCGCGTATGAGCCTTTATATTAAGTATTGTGCCGACATATTTGAGATTTACCTTGACTATTTTTCCGAAGAAGATATTCATCAATATTCCATAGACGAGGCATTTATAGACGTTACGGACTACTTGTCCATCTATAATCTCACACCAAAGCAACTTGCAAAGAAAATCATAGACGAAATTGCAATCAGAACTCATATCCCGGCAACTTGTGGTATAGGAACCAATCTGTTTCTTGCTAAAATCGCACTCGATATAACGGCAAAACATTGCAAGGATCACATAGGTGAACTGACGGAAGAATCTTTCAAGGAAACGCTTTGGGAACATACTCCTATAACCGACTTTTGGAATATCGCGAAAGGTACAGCAAATAGGCTTGCAAGATACGGCATATATACTATGAAAGGTATTGCGCATGCGCCCGAAGATTTGTTATATAGGAATTTTGGTAAGAACGCCAAAATCCTTATAGACCACGCAAACGGGAGAGAGTCTTGTACCATTGCCGAAATAAAAAGTTATAAGAGCAAGTCAAAATCCATTTCCAACTCTCAAATTCTATTTAGCGATTACGATTATGACAAAGCGCATGTTGTAATTCAGGAAATGGCATTAACGGGTTGCCAAAGACTGATAAGAGAGCATCTTATAGCAAGTCACGTCGGTATCTTCGTCGGATACTCAAAGGATGTTATCCCGCAGTCTGGCGGAACTATGAAAATGGCAAACAGCACAAACGTATATTCCGTTGTCAAAGAGTATGTGGATAGGTTGTACTATGAAACCATATCCAAAGATGTTCCGATAAGAAGACTTGGCATTTGCTTTTCGGGGCTTGCGGACGAATCGGCAGAAGGATATGACCTTTTCACCGATGTCGAGGCACTTGAAAGAGAGCGTAAACTTGAAAATGCCGTGCTGGAAATCAAAGATAGATTTGGCAAAAACGCTATGCTCCGGGCATTCGACCTGCAAGAAGGCGCGACTCAAATCACAAGAAACAAACTAATCGGGGGACATAATGGCGAATAGAAACGATGACTTAAATCGCGCAGCACAGTTTTTGCCTTTTGACGCTTTGAAAGGCTTGAGTGAAGAAATTCAAAGTCGTATAGAAAGACGTTCTCGGATTGAAAAAATAGAGTTGTCCGAAGAAAGTAAAGAAGAAATATCTGCGGTGCTTTGCAGAATAAGGCGCGGCACGGAAATCAAACTAAAATACTATAAAAACGGTCATTACCTTCTAGAAGAAGGTATCGTCACCAAAACTAATCAAGTTTATCATTGGTTGAGAGTGGGAGATTCTCAAATCTATTATGATGATATTTATGAAATTTGCATAGTTGCCGACTAAGACACGCCCCGCCTTAGAGTGACTATTCATATTTGGGTGCAGAAGATAGTCTTCCTGCGATACGGGACTTCCCACCCCTATCAAAGCAGTGGGCTAAATACAATTCTTCATGTATCTGGGGAAAAGGAGGATGGTACAAGTGGAATCTTCAAACCTTGCGCCAGTGAGTCTTTTTTGTCCGAATTGTGGAAGAAAAATCATTGGTTTTAAGGGTGATGACGGTAGTTTGAGAATCAAGTGCGACACGTGCAAAGCCGTGATCTTCAGCAAACGTCACACCAGAAAGGAAATCAACTTAAAAGTTGTAGCAAGCAATTGACAATTTTATATTCGATTATACGGCACAGAAAGGTCCAACTGAAATAGTGTTCCTGATAAATCCTTTCTAAATACCATATAGTTAAGTGTTCGTGAAACACCTTCGGGTGTCAGAGCAAGGACGTAAACGCCTTGGCGAGCAGATAGTTCCAATTTTGAACTACTGTTTGTCAGGGCGTTTTTCTTTATCACCCCGACAAAAAATTAAAAAAGTTTTTCGAATGTCAAATAAACCTTGACATTTGATTGCGAGAATAGAGCCAACGAAGGCAAAGGAGGTGAGAAAGTGAAAGCATTAGAACGTCGGCAGGCGCTTTTAGAGTTGTTGTGCGAAAGACGCTATGAAAAGATGGCGAATTTAGCGTTTGAATTCGGAGTGTCAAGACAAACCATACAAAACGACGTTTTGGAACTTTCACTTTCCTATCCAATCTATACTTCTGTAGGCAACAACGGCGGAGTTTATGTTCAAGAAGACTATTATCTTGGAAAAACATATCTCTCCTATGCGCAAGAAGAACTATTGAAACGGTTGTACTCAACTTGCAACGACGCAGATAAAAAAACTTTGCAATCGATAATCAAAAAATTCGGGAAACAAACAGGAGGCAAATAAGATGATGACACGTCAAGAAATTCAAGCAGACCTCAGAGAGATTCGTTACTACTACAGCATGAAAGAGATGTTCGACAAAAGCGCGGATACGGTCAAACCGTTGGCGATTATTGAGAAGGTGAATAGGTACAACAAGGCCATGGAAAACGCTCCGGCAAAGATGCTTGCTCTCTATCTTTCGTTGTACGTGTACAACAACTCGCAGGCTGTTATAGCCGAAGATTGGCACCTTACAAGAGAGTCTATCAAAAACCAAAACAAACTGCTGCAAGAGTATCTGCAGAGTTCGTTATAAAAAAACACTGTGCTATCAAGGTTACGGGCAAAGGAGAAAAGTCAATGGAAGCAATATATTTCGATGATCTCGAGCCGATAGATTTCTTGCAGAATGCGGACAACGTGTATCGCACTGAAGAATATATCGTAAAGCAAAAACTCTCGCTTTCGCGCGACAAAAATTTGGAAGCTTATACCATAAGCACCGACACCTATTTTGCACGCACGAAGTTCAGAGACAGACTCTTCGACGAAGCCTTCTCAAGCAGAGTAAACGTCGATGGCAAAAGGGTAAAAGCAAGTGCTTACATCAGGTCGTACATAGACTGAGATTTTTATAAAACTATCCATAACCAACACTTAAAGTGTTAATTGTGGACAACTAAACTGCCATTTTAGCAAATTTATGCTATATGGATACAATCGTGTGCAAGCCTATTCGGACAAACAAAATCGACATTTTCGTTTTGGACTTTTCGAGAGATAAAGGTGGCCACCTTCCAAACAAAGTCGCACGAAACGAGGTGTTTCATTGAGCCGATCGGTAAGCATCAAATTACAACTTAATATCTACATTTTTCACGCTGAGCCAACGGCATTACGGGCGACGAAAATCATTCTAAAGCTGCACCAACGGCTATACGGGTAAAGGAGATTTACAATGGCAGCAAAAGCTGAACGTAGATGGAGCGTGCCTTCGAAACGTGCGAAGAGTTACGCATCCGAAAGAAAGAACAAAGTCCATGAACATGGTCCCAAAGAAGGTAAACAGTTGACCGATTACGAAGCAGGTCTTCGCTCCGGTTATCTTCAGGCGCAAGGCGACCACGCAGGACTTTACAAGTACAAAAAGGCTCTTGGTGAAGGCAAGACCAAAGCTGAGGCAAAAGTGATTTCCCGTACCATCGGGAAGAAGAAATAAGGAGGTGAAAAAGCATGGCTAATAACATTATGGTTGAACGCGAAACCTTTGAAAGCAATGGCAAAACCTATTTCGGTTATTTCATCAAAGGCGTAGTCCGAGGCAAAGATATTCGCATCCAAATCGTCCCACCCAACAAAGATACCGACAAAGGCGGTTACAACGTTCTTGACGTCGTATTCGGAGATGCAATGCAAGCAGAACTCGTGGTGAAACCATTTGAAATGAAAGGCGCGGACGGAAACATTGTCAAGGGCAACACCTATGCTGTTCGTTCTTATGACGAAGACGGCGAAGTGTATGAATGTCCCGTAAAGCCCGCAAGGACTTCGGACAAGACCTTCCTCAATATGCTTTTGAGATAAAGCATAATTCCCGTAAAAGGCTACGGTTTGCCTAAGTGTGCCGTAGTTTTTTACATCAAATCTAAAAAAGGAGAAAAGATTATGTATCAAGAATTTAATCAACATAAACGCTCCGATACCATCAAATGGATTGTGGCGTTCTCACTCATTATTGTGCTTATGGCAGGTGTCGTCGCATCAATCTTGATTGCGGTAAGGGCTGACAAGGCAAACAAAAACCCTGCGTCCGTTGTTGAACTTGAAGATGGTTCTTTGGTTGTAAACGACAGCGTTGCCACTGCATACAATATGCCCGCAAAATTGTTGTTTGCCGCGTCTTCCACACCGCGCGAAGCAAACCCCGGCCACACGGTGTCTATAAGACTCACCGCAACAGTTACACCTATCGAGGCAGAAAACAAAGCGGTAGATTGGTCTGTCGCATGGGTTGATCAAGAAACGAACAACGACAAAACCGTCACAGATTATGTCACCGTTACTCCCGATTCCGACGGCAGTGCAACCGCAACCGTGGTTTGCAAAAAAGCGTTTGAAGGAGCGGAGATTGTCATCACCGTAAAGACGAGAGACGGCGGTTTCACGGCGCAATGCAAGGTTATCTACGTTGGCAATCCTTCCGAGATGGATATCACCGTAACAGGTGCGATAGTCAAACACGATGACGCATGGAACGTTGATATTGTTGAAGTGAAAAGCGGTGAGACATACTTGTTCGACATCAATTTTGACAATGATTTCGGTGTAGTCGGCAAAGGATTCACCCCAAACTATAAGATTTCGGGCGTTTCTTATGGCAAGCTTGTTCTTAAACGAGAGACTTTTGACTCAAACGGCACAATCACCGGAACAAGCGAGGTTGAGCAAGAAGTGTGCGTTGCAGACCTTTGGGACTCGGATCAATACATCTACACTTTCATGCAGGTTCAAAGCAGTTATGCGTTTTACAACAAGTTTTTGATTGAAAACGGCAAGTTGAAGGTGATAGCAGAAGACGTTTATTCGTCCACACAAGGTGCCTCATATGGCCGTGGCGGTGGCGCAAGGTCAACGTTCTTGAGATACCAGGACAACAGGTTGCCTTACGTTCTTGTGACTGTTACCGAGCAAAACACCGGTCTTACAAAAACTCTTTGTGTTCGCACGACTTCGGGTGTTAACGGCGTTTCTCTTTCAAACGATACCCTTTACATATAAGGGGTGACGTATGAAGAAAAGCAACGCAGGTAGGATTGTATCCTACATACTCATCGTAATGGTTATTGTAGTGGCTATCGGCGTTTGCGCACATTTCACAGACGGTTTTGAAAGTGAATTTAAGACGTTTTATGCAACCGTAAACGGCAAGGATGTTATGAACTCGTCCGGCGGATACGTTTTGACTCCGGAAAGCCCTATGTCGGTTGACGTCAAATACACCTTTGGGGCGTTTAATAAGGAAGAAACTAAAGACTTTTCTTATAAAATTGTTCCCAACAAAAATGCGGAAGGCAATTTGGAGTTTGTCGTTGACGGGGAAACGCACTATTTGTCGGACGAAACGAATTTGGCGGAAGGGTTTGTGGTCGAAAAGACCGAAAAGTCCTTAAAACTTATGCCAAAAGGCGGTTTGACCGACATTTTGAAGGCATTGTATCCTGATTCGGAAATCAGCGATTGCACAGGAAAGGGCTACCCCGACATGTTCACACTCGTATTGACGTCGTATGATGGGAAATCAAACGTAAATTTGCATTTTGGATTGTCCATTAGCGTAAGCGGAGTAACGCTCGACAAGGCGGTGATCGAGCTATGACGAAAATAATGAGAACGAGAGGGATCGCTTTTCTGCTCGCTTTCATTATGGTGTTCTGCACTGTGTACTTCACGGTGCAGACGCCCGTCATTGCTTATGCTCAGGAAAGCGAAACCTACTCGGGCGTTTTGGACGATTTGAAAAAGGACAAATCTTTTGACGCGGGCCATTATCCCGCGAGCGCAACCGATTATTCGTTGAAAATCATTCAACTTGCCGAGAGCGTTGACAAAGAACTGTTTGTGTATGTCTATCAGCCAAGCGGTAAGGACAAAAACTTGAGAGCGTCCTCAATCAATATCTCGACCACAATTAACGACTCAATAAGTTTTACAAACTATAAGTTGGAGTATCTCAACTCCAGCGGAGTGTTTTACAAGTATAAAGTCAAAGATTTGGCCGTGAAATCGGATGCGGTGAGGCACTATGCCATAAGTTCGATATATCGACCGTTTGACGAGAGCATCGATGAGCAAGCGACGGGTGGCAATACGATAACCGAGGTGAATTACGATATTTCAAAACAATATACCTTTGGCGAAATCAATGGTAAGTCATACGTCAATTGCGTGGACATCGAAACAATCGTTGTTACGGACAAATTCGTAGGATTTGTCAGATACCCCGATGGTTTCCAACTCTATGTCGGTGCTTGCGACAGCCATTTCGTGGCGTTCAATACTAATAAACCTATGGACAAACTTCTTGAAGCCGACGTGTATTACACAACGCAGGAATATTCTTCATCGTGGGCGGCATTTGTCGGAGAAAACGAAACGTTCGGCGAGAAAGCCGATAAATATGCTTATCTCAAATACACCGATAAAGTCGAACATACCGGCAGCGGTTGGTTTGCGGGAACGTATAAATGGGATAGAATCCAGACGGTTGATGACTTTATAAAAAGCGAAGATCGCGAGCAAATCTTTTCGGGTGCGATAATCGACGTGAAGATTTCATCGAAATTGACGGATTCTGCACTAGCTGAACTTCAAAGCAAAAAATGGGTTCTTCGTTTTGCTGAAACGAACTATTCTCTCTGGTCGGGACAAGGCTCTTACGGAACTTTTTCCACCATTGTGGGAGACGTAACCATACTTCGATTGAAGTTTGAAACAGACGGGATAACCTACAACTTGGGCGTTATAGACAACAAGCAATCGGGCAGCAAAGATCCGTCCAACGAAACGGACATTGACATAAGTTTGAACAAGCGGGGAAAAAATCTTTTATTCCTGCTTTTGCTCATCCTTTTGTTGATTATTTTAGCCCCGATTTTGCCGTATGTTCTTCAAGCAGTCGTATGGATAATTTCGCTGCCGTTCAAAGGTATTTCGGCGGCTGTAAAATCCACTAAACGACGGCGTGCCGAGAAGCGTGTCAGAAAAGAATTTGCCGACCGGTGGAACACAGGCGGAAAGTAAAATCTAACGAAAAGACGCCGGCGAATCGTATGGATCGTCGGCGTTATTTTTATCTATAAAAAACAGGAGATTTTCAATATGAAAACACTAAAAAGAATTTTGGCGATTTTATCGCTATTCATAGCCATTTTGGCGGTCAGTTATATCGTTTATACGGCAAAGCAAATACCGCCCGAAAATGCGATTTCGGAGGTGCTGCATGAAATGGCAAAAACGGCTTAATATTGCGCTAACAATAGCACTTACCGTGGCGTTTATTTTGCTTGGAGCGTTCGTGTTCAGATTGTCATACTTGCGCGGTATCGAGGCTTTAACCGACCTATTTGGCAGTATAAAATACTATTTCTGTAAAGTATTCGACTTGCCGGCAAGCGAAAAGCCTGCTGTTTCCGAGTTCTCTAAGGTGATTAAATGGGACTTGTTATTGCCCGAGAATCTTGAGATGTTCAAGGCAAATTTCATAGTCTTTTGGAAAACCTTCGCCAGCAAAGAAAACTTCCTTGCATGGCTCAAATTCACGGGTGAAAAGGCAGGCGGTTTTTCAAAGATAATATTGCTGATTTTGCCTTGTTTGCTGGCATTGTTTATGTTGGTCAAAACCTTCTATAATAAGCCCAACACCAAGCACAACCAAGACACCCTTCCACTGAAAATCTATAAGAAGATTACACTCTATTCTTACGTGCCGATACGAGACTTTTTGAAGCAGTATTATGAGTATGTGAAACAGCATTCTGCAATATGGATTGTTTGGCTTATTCTGTGGGGGTTTAATCTCAATATCGCAAGCATAATAATCGCCTTTTTCGCCTACTATTTTTACTTTGCTGTGACCTTTGATTTCGGCTCGTTATACGTGCAATTTGTCAAGGTGGTTATGGACTTGCAGGAGATAGTAAGATATGTCCCCTTTTGGGCAATTTGTATCGTTGCGTGGCTTGGTTTCGAGCATTGGAGAAAAAATCTCGCGCTTGCAAAACTCAGACGAATGGAGATGTCCAACAGGGGTTTTATAAACGACCTACCCATTGTTTCGATGACGTGCGGAAGTATGGGTAAAAAGAAGACCACAATCATTACGGATATGGCTCTTTCGCAAGAAGTTATGTTCCGTTCCGTTGCCTATGACAAGTTGCAAAAGACGGATATGAAGTTTCCCAACTTCGGATGGATTGCTTTTGAAATGGAGCTTAGAAAGTGTATGGAACACGGTGTTGTTTACAATCTCGCCACCATAAAAGAGTGGGTGAATTTGAAACGGCAAAGATACGAAAAGCACCACAACGATGCTTGGCAACTCTTTGGATATGACAGTTGCAGATATGGACTTTACTACACGGACGGACTAAGGACTAGTTACATATTCGACGTGCTTTCGACCTATGCACAACTCTATTTCATCTACGTTATCCAAAGCAGCTTGTTGGTGTCCAACTATTCAATCCGCGAAGATAATTTGCTGATAGACGAGGGCAACTTTCCCATGTGGTCCAATGATTTCTTCATAAAGGAAGAACGTCCGTCTCGCCACGCTCACATTTTGGACTTTGACGTATTGCGACTTGGGAAAAAGGTGATTGAAAACAACCCGAACGCAGGAAGTTTTGAGTTTGGTGTTGTGTCTATCACCGAGATTGGCAAGGAACGCGGCAACAATCTGGAATTGAAAGAAGTGAAGAAAGGAACGGAAGAAACCAATCAAAAGAACGACTTGTTCAACTTTTGGCTTAAAATGTGTCGTCACAGTGCAACAGTTGACAACTATCCTTTTGTGAAGGTCTTTGCCGATGAACAGCGCCCGACGTCGTGGGGAGCGGATGCAAGAGATCTCTGTGACATAGTTCATATCGTGTCTTCCGGCAATAAGCGTCTTGCGCTTCCGTTCTTCACAATCGAGGATGTGATAAACGAATGGCTGTTTGGACGGTTTATGAAACTCTATTATAACTTCAGGTTTATCAGAGGGGATAACACCCTATTCATTTACTTGCTCAAACAAATTACGGCAGCGATATATAGGCGGAACGTGAAGATATACAACACCTACGGATTCAGTATCTCGAATATTGAAAAGGAGCGCGGCACTATGGACGGGAAAGCGGAAAAGAAAAAGTATTACGTTATGAACAAAAAGATTTATAGTCGTAGATTCTCAACGGACTGTTTCTCAGACTATTTCAATGAACTTGCAAGGAAAACCGGTGTTGGTTTGGAAGATTACCTTGAATACGAAACAGAAAAAGCGACGGTTGACGAATTGAAAATGCAGAACAGTTATTTCATTAACGCATTGTACAAGAATACCGATTCAAAAGAAAGTTCTTCGGGCAATGAATAGAATGGCAATCGGTATCTCTTGTCAAGCACAAGGAGGTGTATATGCCATATCAAGAGGCAAAGGTCTATTGCGACGGCTCGCATTACATAGCGATTCCGCATACGACCAGAAAGACAAAACCAAGGACCACTCCGCCCGAAGAAATCATTGTCGTTGAAGAAAAGGATAAAAGGGCAAGTGAATCCTTCCCCACGGCTGAACCTGAAGCGACTTATGAAGAAGCAAGCGAATCCAAAGATTTAGCCGTAGAGCAACCCAAAGTTTCGGAGCCGTCAAAACGCTCCGTTACCAAAAAAGAATACTTTGAGGAGTTGTATCTTCAAAGCCAAAGTATGCCAAAAGGCATGCGCAAAAATTATATCAAAAAGGAGATGCTGACATACTTTGAAACAGACGAACAAGCCGAGGAATACGTTGTAAAAAACCTTGAACGAAAACAGCGGAATTTGATTGCAAGAAAAGTGCGGATGTGGCGAAAAATCAACCTGCAAAACTTCAACTATTTTTGCACTTTTACGTATGATTCTGCCTTGCATACCGAGGAGACTTTTCGGCGAAAATTGAAAAATTATCTTCGCAATTTGTGTTACAGAAAAGGCTGGAAATATATAGGTGTTTGGGAACGGTCGCCGGAGAAAAACAGGTTGCACTTTCACGGTATATTTTATATCCCGGACGGCACGATGAGAGAACTTGTGCCGATCGAAGACTATAACCTAAACACACACAAACGGCAGATAACATATCAAAACATAGACTTTAACTCTCGTTTCGGTAGAAGTGACTTTGTTGCGATAAACTCAAAACTTGATCTCGGAGAGATGATGCAGTATATTATCAAGTACCTTGAAAAGACCGGGGAAAAACTCGTGTACTCAAAAGGGCTACCGCAGTTTTTCATATCCGATATTATGGACAAAGACGTTGCCGCCACAATAGGAATCGAGGATAAAAAGTTGCTTCTTTTTGACGACTTTTCTTGTTGGAATGAAGGCGAATATATTGGCGAAGTTTCGGCTGAAACAATAAGCAAACTCCGAAAAGTAAACTGAATGAAAATAAGCGTAATACAAGGCTTAAAAATGAAAAACCGCAAGTCGAAAAACGGGCGCATGACTGCAAGCGGTGTAGCGGCAGCATCGCCCTTCGACGCGCTTTCATTTTCCGAGTATAGTGAGTCGAGTTCAGTTGCATCGGCGTGTGCTTGTCTGGCGGAGCGAAGCGACGCCACTTGTTCAAGACAAGCACACGCCGTAATCTCATAAAGGGGAATTGGGGGGAGAAGAATGGTTTTAGGTGGAGTTAAACGGGAGTAAAATATTTTCAAATTATGACACAAAGTTGGCATATTGTCTTTGTTATGCTGAAAATATTCGTAAGTGTCCTGTTTTGGGGACAGATAAAAAGATATAATTTATTTTGATGCTAAATCTTTGATTTAAGCCCACTATCCGTATTGCTTTTCTTCGTGAAAAGTGCTATAATAGTTGCAACATCCTTGCAAAGAGGTTGAACTTTATGGAATTTAAGGATCAAATCAAACACGCCAGAGAAACAGTACACATGAGCCAACAAGAATTTGCAGCCGCAATAGGTGTCGCCCATTCCTCACTCAATCGTTGGGAATTAGGTGTTCGCAAGCCTACCTATGCCCTTCAACGCAAGTTCTATGACTACTGCAAAAACAACGGAATTACTTTTGAGGAGAAATAAAATGAAAAAGTTTAATATTAACCTAAAAGGAAGAGTAAAAAACTTTGATTTGCCTGAGAATAAATCTTTATTTCCACTCTTTGAAGCTGTTGTAAATTCATTGCAGGCGATTGAAGAACGGAAAAAACTCTGTCCATTTGAAGGAAGTATTATTATAAAAATTGAACGTGAAGAAACCATTTCAAATGAGGTGCTTGGACGAATAAATAATATTTGTATAACCGATAACGGAATAGGTTTTAATGAGAATAACTATAATTCTTTTTTAGAGTCGGATTCGGACTATAAAAATGAAATCGGAGGGAAAGGTGTCGGCCGTTTCTCTTGGTTGAAAGCTTTTAAGAGTGTGAGTGTTGACAGTTGTTTTGAGGATAATGGTCACTTTTATAAGAGGGCGTTTGAGTTTTCGTTAAGTAATGACGGCGTTGATGACACTGTTATTGAAACAGTTGCAGAACACCCATCTACGACTATAAAGCTTTGTTCTTTTATAGACAACTATAAAAAAAATGCACCTCTTAAACTTGAAGAAATTGCCATAAAAATGATTCAGCACTGCTTTGTTTATTTTCTCAGCAGTGACTGTCCCATAGTGGTTTTATCTGATGATCAGAATAGCAGTATTAACTTAAACGATCTTTTCAAAACAAAAATAATATTGGCAGAAGAACGCGAAACATTTGCTGTTGAAAACGAGAAATTCTGTTTAACAAAATTACGTGTTTCTGGAGATATCGTTAGAGAACATAAATTATATTTATGCGCAAATAATCGACTGGTTGAAACAAAAGATTTGAGTAAATCTATCATTGACCTTGATAAGGCATTGGGAGACGGGAAAAAATTTTGGGTTTTAGGCATTGTTACTTCCCCATATTTAGATAATAATGTCGATATGAACCGCCTTTCTTTTAGTATTCCAGAAAATGCCGATGATGGGTTATACCCAATTGTTACAATTAATAAAATCGTAAATATAGCCGTTTATCGTATCGAGCAATATTTGAGCGAATATCTTAAACCAATTGCCGAGGAAAAAAGAAAAAGGATAGAACGTTATATTTCTGTTGAAGCTCCGCAATATAGACATCTTTTGAAATACAAGTCAGACAATCTTGAAACCATTAAGCCCGGCATTACTGATGATGCATTGGATGTCACGTTATATAAAATGGATAGGGATTTTTCTTTGGAAACTAAACAAGAGGGACAACAACTAGTCGAAGACTTAAAGAATGATGTTACTCAAACCGAAGAATATAGAAGAAGATTTGAAGAACATGTCGCTAAGATAAGCGATGAAAACAAAGCAATTCTTGCGAAATATGTTGCTCGTAGGAAGTCTATTATCGATTTGTTTGAAGCAGGCATGCGCAAACAAGATGACGGCAAATATGCAAAGGAAGAATATATGCATAATCTTATATATCCGATGCGGACAACGTCTGATGATATTAATTACGAACAGCACAATTTGTGGTTGGTTGATGAACGATTAGCATACTTCTTTTACGCTGCGTCCGACATACCGTTTAATAACGATAAAAAAGAGGATCGTCCAGACTTAATGCTGCTTGACAATAGCATAGCATTACTAGAATCTCAAAATGACGGAACCGCTTATGACACCATTGTTCTCTTTGAATTAAAAAAGCCAATGCGTAACGATTTAACTACCAACAATCCAGTTGACCAAATTATTGGCTATATGGAAAAAATTCAATCCAATAAGGTCACCGATAGAAATGGGCGCATTATTAGAACGGACGAACACACAAAATTCTACTTATATGTTGTTTGCGATGCGATAGAAACCTATAGGAATTCATTGAAATTACGTGGCGGTTTCAGTGAGACTATTGATGGCCTTGGAATGTTTCGTATGCTTAACAATCAATATATAGAAGTTCTTACATACGACAAAATTATCAATGATGCAAAAAAACGAAATAAAATACTCTTTGATAAACTGGGGATATAGGAGAAAAAGCAATGGCTAATAAACTTGAACTTACTTGGGTTGGAAAGGAAAATGAAATAAAGGTTGAACCGAGAATTCTCATTGAGAACCCGGCTCTAAGCAATATATCTCATAAAACGGCTGGACAAGCCTCCATTTTTGACGCAGAAAATGCAGACGGCTTTGATAATATGCTTATTCATGGCGACAATCTTCTTGCCTTAAAAGCATTGGAAAGTAAATTTGCTGGTAAAATCAAATGTATTTATATTGATCCACCATACAATACGGGTAATGCGTTTGAACAATATGATGACAATATTGAACATAGTATTTGGTTAAATTTAATAAGGGCAAGACTACAGTTGCTTAAAAATCTATTATCTGAAGATGGTGTAATATTCGTACAGATAAACGATGATGAGGCTGCCTATTTGAAAGTCGTTTTAGATGAGGTATTTGGAAGGACTAATTATGAAACGACGCTTTATATCAAAGTAAGACATGAAGATCGTATTCTTAGAGAAGATATCCGCTATCAATTAGTTATGGAGCAAGTGTTAGTGTATCGTAAATCACCTTTATTTGTTCCCCCAAGGAGAGAAAAAACAAGAGAAGCAGACAGTGACTATGAGTATGAGTTGGAAGTTGTTGGTTCTCCTAAGGAAATAGTTAAAATTGGATTATACGATGTAGAGATATACGATAAGTCAAACTATAAAATTAGTAAGACGAATAAGGGAGAAGGTCATCTTAAAATGTATCAAATCAGGGGTTCGCTGATTACGCAATCGGGTTCGGCCTCTGAATATTATGAACAAAATTTAAGAGCTCGTCGTGAGTCTGATGGATTAGGAACGCTGTACAAGGTTATAGGAATGGGAACAAAGGGTGACGGTTTGGGATATCGTTATATTATTCAGCCAGAAAAACCAAGTAGCAAAAATGGTTTTTATTTTCAAGGTAAGCCATTAAAAGTGAAAGAAAATAAAGGTTTGCCATATCCCAATTACTATGATTTCGTTAAGGAGTTTAACAATGCGGGCTATGAGGGCGGCGTAGATTTTAAGGGAGGAAAAAAGCCCGAAAAATTTCTAAAATTCATATTAAGTTTGGCTGGGTTAAAGAAAAATGATATAGTACTTGATTCCTTCCTTGGCTCAGGTTCAACTGCTGCGACATGTATGAAATTAGGTTATAAGTGGATTGGTATTGAAATGGGAAATCATGCCTATACACACTGCAAATTTAGATTGGACAACATTATTTGTGGTACTGATTCAACAGGAATATCTGAAGAAACAGGTTGGAAAGGTGGCGGCGGATATCGCTTTTATGAGCTTGCGCCTACGCTTGTTGTAGCGGACAAGTTCGGCAATCCTGTCATCAACAAAGAATATAATGCCGATATGCTTGCTGCCGCAATGGCATTACAAGAAGGTTTTACATATTGCCCGGATGACACTTTCTATTGGAAACAGGGCAAAAATGAAAACGCATATATCTTCACTACAACATCGCATGTAACTGCAGATTATCTTGCATCTATACACAGCGAAATGCAAGATGATGAATATTTGGTGATTGCATGCAAGACATACGATTCTGGTATAGAGAAACTATTCAAGAACATTACTGTGAAGAAAATACCGCAAGTTCTTCTTGGACGTTGCGAGTTTGGTAAAAACGATTATAGTTTGAATATTGTTGATATGCCAATTGTGGAGGAAGAAGATGAATAATATCTATTCCGAATATAACGTCAATTACATAAGCGGATGCATGAGTTTACGCCCGCCGCAAAAACGAAGCTTAAAAATTCTTGAGGATATTCTCGATGAACTCGATATTGAGAAAAATCAAGATTTGGAACGTGCGCTTGAAATAGTACATGATCTTTTCCCGACATGTATCAACTTTGAAAGGGACTTTATGAGTCTTACTTTTGCGTTGGCTACAGGCGTTGGCAAAACAAGGCTTATGGGAGCGTTTATCACCTATCTGTATACACAGAAAGGAGTAAAGAATTTCTTTATCGTTGCCCCAAACCTTACAATTTACAACAAGTTGATGAAAGACTTGGGCGATCCGTCAAGCGAGAAATATGTTTTCCGTGGAATCGGATGTTTTTCTCAGAATATCCCTAACCTTATCACTGGTGATAACTATAAAGAAAAGGGCTTGATGCAAGGTTTCTCTGATGTTACGATTAACGTGTTTAACATTTCAAAGTTTAACCGTGAAATCGGCAATATTCATCATCTTTCGGAATATCTCGGACAGAGTTATTTTGACTTTTTGGCAGCACAAAAGGATTTGGTTGTGATAATGGATGAATCACATCACTATCGCGCCGATAAAGGTATGACAGCTATCAATGAATTAAAGCCTGTTTTAGGGCTTGAACTCACGGCAACACCGCAAGTCGAGTCCGGAACTAAAACAATTAAATTTAAGAACGTCGTTTACGAGTATCCTCTTTCTTCCGCAATTCGTGACGGATACGCAAAAATCCCGTACGCTTTGACGCGTAGGGATATATCCGATTACAATCTTTCCAGCGATGATATGGATAAGATGATGCTCGAAGACGGCATATCTAATCACGAACGCGTAAAAGAACGTCTTAAGGATTATGCTATAAACAATGGCGTTAAACCGGTAAAACCGTTTGTTCTTGTCGTTTGTCAAAATACACAACATGCGGAAAAAGTTTTGAGTTATATTACTTCCGATGACTTTTTCGATGGAAAATATAAAAACAAAACTATTATTATACACAGCAATCAAAAAGGCAGTGAAAGAGAAGAAAACGTTCAAAAGCTTTTGGAAGTTGAAAAGTTCGATAACCCCGTCGAAATTGTTGTTCACGTAAATATTTTGAAAGAGGGCTGGGACGTAAACAATCTTTATACGATTATTCCTTTGCGTACTGCGGCTAGTCAAACTCTTAGAGAACAAACAATCGGACGCGGGTTAAGACTTCCCTATGGAAAGAGAACCGGAAACAAAGATGTTGACTCTTTGATTATCACAGCTCATGACAAATTTGAAGAAATAATCCGTGAAGCTTCCGATCCGAACAGTTTGCTTAAAGCCGGCAACATCATTTATGCCGAAGACATTGAAAAAGCAGAATCAGTTGCGGTTACGCCTAATTATAAAACTTCCGTTCAAGCGAGTATTTTCGATTTGGGCGTAAATCTTGAACAGACGAGTGAACATTTGACTGTCGAAGAACGTCAAATCATTACCGAAACTGTTAAAAAAGCTTCGAACGAACTTATCAATACATATAGGCTTACCGGAAGAGATAATATGTCTTCCGTTTCTACCGAGCAAATTGTTAATAATGCCGTAAATAATGTGGACTTGGCAGAAATTGTAAAAAACCGCACCGATTTTGAGGATATAATAAGACGCTTTACCGGAAAAGAAATTGAAAAACAACGCGACATTATCGAACGCGAAACTATGGCTATTCCGCAGATTAAGATAATGCGCGATATGAAGTCTGATTACCATTTCGAACCGTTTGAGTTGGATTTCTCAAATATGAATTATTATCCGATAGATAATCAAATTTTAATTCAAAGTTTGGTGGATGCAAAAGATAATACGGTAATTAACGGTAAATATCTCGACTTCGATGCAGTTAATCCCATGAAAACATTGGTTGACATTATAGCAATGAAGCCTGAAATTGACTATGATTCTTGCAGTGATTTGCTATTCGATTTGCTCGATTCTTTCTTGACGCATTTGAAGGAAAAGTTTTCTGACGAAGAAGTTAAGAACATTGTTATGTTTAACAAGAAAGATATTGCCAACAAGATATATGAGCAAATGAAAAAACATTTTGTATGCTCAACACCGGACATTATAGAACGGATCTCAGGAGTAAGCTACGATATTATCGAGCCAAGTTATATGCGCAAAATCGGAGAAGAACCTGTTTCCGTGTATGATAGTATTGAGGATGGAAAAGTTCCGAAAGTCTTGTTTACCGGATTCAAAAAAGCTTTGCACCCTATTTACAAGTTCGATTCCGCACCGGAGCGTAGATTTGCTATAGTTTGCGAAACAGATCCTGAAGTACAAAAATGGTTGCGCCCCGCTCCAAAGCAATTCAACCTTTTCTATGACGGCAATCGAAGATATGAACCGGATTTCGTTGTCGAAACGTCAGATACAATGTATCTTGTCGAAATTAAGGGCGAGGACAGACTAAATGACGAAGATAATTTACACAAGAAACAACGTGCAGTAAGATATTGCCAAGTAGCAAATGTGTATTGTGAAGGAAATGGGCTTAAAACATGGAAATACTTGTATATTCCAAGTCAACAAGTACAGACAACATCCAGCTTCAATATGCTGGCTCAGAGGTTTGAGGTTACCAAATAAAAATGTTTAAGATAGGCGATGCGGTAAAAATAATACATAACGGAAATATAGGCGCAGTTATAGGCGCCGAAGATTTAGGTTCTACGATTAAATATACTGTTCTTGTAAACGGAAAAGTATTAACTTTCTTTGAGGACCAACTTTCTGCTGTCGACGCACAGAATAATGACTTGTTTTATTCTGCTAAAGACGTTAATTCCTTGCTTACTGCAAGGTTGATACTCAATCCGAGTATCACTTCGTTGTATTCTCTAAATTCTGCAAAAATTGATTTTATACCGTATCAATTTCGTCCCGTCTTAAAGATTATTAAATCCGATAGCCCGCGCATATTGATTGCAGATGGCGTTGGTGTTGGTAAAACCATTGAGGCAGGACTCGTTCTTAAGGAGTTGGAAGCCAGATTTGATATAAAATCCGTGATGGTTATATGTCCTCGTCCTCTTATAACGGAAAAGAAATGGCAAAATGAGTTGAAACGATTCGGTGAAAAATTCGTACAAATAGACGGCAAACAACTTCGCTATTGCATTGATGAAACAATAAACGATGACGGTGAATGGCCGAGCGATTATCAAAAATGTATAGTTCCGTACTCTTTGTTTGACGAATCTGTTGTTTGTGGAACAAGTGACGGCGGATTGACTAAACTTAACAAAAATTCATTGATCGACATGACGCCTTTCCCGAAATTCGATTTGGTAATTATAGATGAGGCACATCATATCAAAAATCCTAATACATACGCATATCAAGCAGCACAGATGTTTTGCGATAATGCAGAAAGCATTGTTTTACTTACCGCAACACCTATTCAGTTGGGTGACAAGGATTTGTATGTGCTTCTTAACTTGATTCGCCCCGACCTTGTATTTGATTACGATAGCTTCAAACACATGTCTGAACCTAATCCTTTTATCAACGAGGCGGTAAAACTTATTCGTGGAAACAAAGAGAATTGGAAGGAAGAAGCGTTAGACAACCTTGTAAAAGCCGGCAATACCAATTGGGGAACGGCAATGTTAATCCCAAACCCTGTTTATCGAAACGCTGTCAGAATGTTGAATAGGGATAGAATTTCACTGGAAGAACGAGTAAAACTTATAGGAGACGTGGAAAGCCTTCATACATTTGCCCATATAATCAATCGTACGCGCAGACGCGATATCGGCAATTTTACGTTGCGTAAACCGGAAACGTTAAAAGTATCTTTTACACCCGAGCAGCAAGAACTTTACAATCGGCTGATGGAAACTCAGGCAAATATTCTTATGCAGTTGCACGGAGATCGCGGTATTCGATTTATGATGACCACGATTATGAGGCAAGCCTCAAGCTGCATTCACGGATTAAAACCGTTTTTGCAGACTATATTAACGCGTAGATTTGATGAATTGGAAATTGCGAGCGACGGATTCGATGAGGATGTTGACTACTCTGGATTTGAAGAAAAAATGTCAGTTCCTAAAATTAAAGCCGCTGTTCAGGAAATTCTTACTATGGCCGCGGAAATAAGTGATACTGATTACAAACTGGATGCACTCTGTTCTACAATCGAAGGAAAACAACTGATGCAGAACAATAAAGTAATGGTTTTCAGCAGTTTCCGACACACGTTACAATACCTGTATGAAAACCTGACTAAGCGAGGAATTAGAGCTGGAATTGTTCATGGCGGAGTTAAAGATGAAGACCGAGTTATTTTGCGTGAACGCTTTATGTCGGAACGAAGTAATTCTGATTCTTTGGATGTTCTGCTTTTTTCAGAAGTGGGTTGCGAAGGTTTGGATTATCAGTTCTGCGATTGCATGATAAATTACGATTTGCCGTGGAACCCGCAGGCAATAGAACAACGTATCGGACGTATCGATAGAAACGGACAAAAAAGCGAAAGTGTCTCTATCATCAATATTATTACGGAAGGTACTATCGACTGTGATATCTACGACAGATGTTTGTCGCGTATTGGTGTCTTTAACTCCTCTATTGGTGACAGTGAGCAAATTTTGGGTGATATTACAAAGGAAATCTATGATATAGCCCAAAAGTATATCCTCAATCCGGAAGAAAGGCGTATCAAATTACAGCAATTACAGGATAATAAAGTTCGTCTTATTCAGGAACAACAAAAAATCGAAGATGAAAAGCACTCGTTTTTCAGTTTGGATTTGAGTGAAAACGTTATGCGTCAGGAATTAGCAGATGCTACGAATATTCATCTAAGTGCCGATGCAATATATCGTTTGGTTGAAACATATCTTGAGAAACGCTTAGGAGACAGTTCCTCGTATATACTTGGTGATGGAAAATCAAAAACATTGAGATTAAATGCCGATAACAGGCGGATTCTATATAATGATTTTTTGGCACTTCCAAGACAAGCAAATGCCGTTTATAAAACATGGGAGCAATATCTGAATGAGTCCGTTCCTTTTGAAAAAATTACCTTTGACGGTCAATTTGCAGCTGAAAATAGAGATGTTGTATTTATAATGCCGACGCATCCGCTCGTAAAACAGGCTTTGAATTGTTTTGAGGATGAACCTGTTAAATGTTCCATTAAGTCAACGACAACAAAAATTACAGCAGGAACATATCCGTTCGTGATATACGAGTGGCTCTATAAAGGTGTAAAACCGGACAATAAACTTCAAGTAATTACTTTAGAAAATATCCCCAACGATGTTTTTCTGGAAGCAATTTATAATTCTTCGGATACTGCTGCGGATTTTTCTATCATAGATGAACAGGCTTTGGAAAAACTTCACTACCAAATATGGCAATATGCCAAAAGTGATTATCAATCAGTTGCAGAGCAAATTATCGGCTTCAAGAAAGAAAGTTTGTCATCGAGTCAAGCGGCACGAAAAAGGACAATAGAAGATCGCTTGCAAAAAGAGACTAATCCGAGAATAATTCGCATGAAACAATCTCAATTAGCATCTCAAGAAAGTAATTATCGCGAAAAACTGAATTCGCTTAATGAGGAAATAAGACAATCGGATATAGTAACAAGAAAACTTGTTATAGGAATACTAAAGGTGGAGAATTGATATGTCTAGATACCAATCTTTCGAAGAACTGAAGATAAAAAGTAAAGAGTTCGTGCAAAGCAGTAAGGAGCGCGGCGCTTATAATGGATTGCGTAAGTTGTTGACGGAGTTGTATCCTGACAAAGCACATTTCATCTATGAATTACTTCAAAATGCAGAAGATAAGGAAGCCTCCTCTGTTGCGTTTGAATTGTTCAACGATAGATTGGTATTTACTCATAATGGCAAAAAAAGAGACTTTATTCTTGATGATATAGACTCTATTACAAATATTGGAACTAGTACTAAAATTGACGATCCAACTTCAATCGGTAAATTCGGAGTTGGATTCAAGGCTGTTTATTCATATACAAATACACCGGAAATCCATTCCGGAAAATATGACTTCAAAATAGTCGATATGCTTGTTCCGGAAGATGAGGGCGTATCTAAAACCGCATCAGCAGGAAAGACTCAATTTGTATTCCCTTTTGATCACGACACAAAAACACCTAAACAGGCTGTCAAGGAAATAACTGAGGGATTATTGGCTCTTAATGAAAATTCTATTCTTTTTTTAAGAAATATTCATCAAATTACATTTAGACTTCCAGATGGAAAAGTCGGCGGGATAAAGCTTGAAGATAAAGATGATGTATTAAAGAAAATAATCTGGGTTAATGCACTCACTAAGGAAAAGGAAAAAACTTTTTGGTACAAATTTAGCAAACCGTGCGTTATTGAAAGTAATAATGAAAACAAAAATTACAATGTAGATATCGCATATAAATTAAAAAAAGTAGAAACAGACGGAGAAAAACAATATAGAATTGATGCAGACTTAAAAGGAAATGTCTGTATATTCTTCCCTGCAGTAAAAGAAAACTCACATTTGCGTTTCCATATAAACGCGCCATTTGCATCTACTGTGGCGCGCGATAGTGTGCGCGACTGTTCAGAGAATAAGCAACTCATTCGAGAAATTGCCAACTTATGCGTTTGCTCTTTGTTCTTTTTGAAAGAAAAACATTGTATTGATTTGGGGTTATATGCTGCTTTACCTAATCGAAGAGATTTTATCGATGCTACCAGTGCGTATTATCCCATTTATTCTTCAATACTCAGTGCTTTCAAAACGCAAGATTTTATCGTTAATGCCCGTGGAGACTATAAAAGAATAAACGAAGTATTGCAAACAAATAGAGAGATTGCTCGTTTAATTGATGATAACGCAGTAGAAATGCTTTTCAAAAAAAGCTGGATTCCTCCGGTAAATCCACAGACAAATGAATTGTACTTTTTATTGGATTTAGGGATCACTCAGTTCGATAGAAAAACCATTGTGGAAGGCATGCGGCACAATCCTAATTTTTACGATAAATTATTCGATGGGAAAACCGCTGAATGGTTTAGAGATTGGTATGTTTTATTATCGGAAGTCCAAGGTGTCGGTTTATATAAAGATGTCTTCAAAAAAGTGAAAATGATTTTGGGAAGAGATGGAAAACTGTATTATGCAACGGATAATATCTATTTAGAAAACACGCAATACAAACCGGAAAATTTGAAAAGTCCGATATATGTAAACTTGTCAAATTCTTCATCTTCTCAAAATGAAGCGGCGAAAAAGTTTTTAGAAATGTTGGGCGTTAAAGAAATGTCAGCCGAAGTCGATATTATGTCTGATATTTCTGGAAAACAAAATGTGGATAAAGATGATGTTATACTTACCTTAATGAAAGTCATGCAAATGAATGATACGGGGGAAGATATTAACGCCTTTAAGAATCAAGCGATCTTTTTAGGAAGGACATATTCTGATGACGGTAAATTATATCGAGTTACCGCAGCAGAATGCTGTTACACCGATGAAGTTGCATTCTTCTATAAAAATAATGCGCTTGTAAAATACGTTCTTTGTAGAGAACACTATTCAGTATTTACAACGGAAGAAGAAATTCGCTCTTTTAATAAAGTTTTCGCTGATTTAGGAGGAAAGATTGGTCCGAAAATATATTCTTGTCAATTAACTACAGCTCATCCGCTGTACAATCAGTTGAATACCGATAGAGAAAGATACGATTCTTGCATTAAAGAAGATTATTCATTAACTGGTGTCCAATTCTTGCAAAGCATTCCAGAAGAAAAACTTTATCTTCAAAGTAAGTTATTGTGGGATTATTTGGTCGAAGATAAGAATTTCTATCACCATATTGCTAAATATCGAGCAAACGGTAGTCGAAATATTGAACAAATTGATTCTACGGTGGCGTATTGGTTGCGTCGTATTGCGTGGATTCCAAATAAAGAGGGCATCTTCTGTCGTCCGTGTGATATTACTGCCGATAATTTATATAATGGGTTTGAATTTGACGAAAAGGCAATTTTCCTTAAAAACATAGGTTTCGGAGATAAAACAAAGGCCCCGAATGACATTGTTGCATTATTAAAAAAAGCAGGGGTTAAAATGTCATCTACTGATGAAATGTTCCTGACTGCCTCCGAAGAAGATAAGCAAGAATTTCTAAAGTTTTTGGAGTCCAAACGTAGCAGGAAAAATGAAACCTTAAATTTGTCCGAGGCATTAGAAGCTGAGAATAAAGATCAACTTCCTTATGAAGAAGATGATGATTATGGGAGAGATATAAGCATAAAAAACGTTACAAAAAGACAGCAAAAACAACAACAGGATTTCGAGGAGGGATTAACTGTTGCACCGTCAAGAAAACAAGTTTGGCATTATACTTACTTATCGACAAACGGAAAACTTGAAAAACAATTTATTAGCGAGCAGTATCATGGTAAATGTCAAATTTGTGGTCGTTCTGCCATAAGAAAATTCAATGGTCAACCATATTTTGAGGCAATTAACGTAATAAACACATCTAACTTGGATCCTAAATATCAAACTTCGCTAGATGCTGGATGGAATACGTTGTGTCTTTGCCCAAATTGTGCTGCAGAATATAGATATTGCGCAAAAGATTTAAGCGATTTGGAAACGCAAGTTGAAAATACTCAGATTGAAAATCGAAAAAATGAGTATATTGAAATCCATATCACTCTCAAGGGCGTGCGAACAAAAATAATGTTTACTCCAAGACATTTTTTAGCTTTACAAACGGCTTTTAGAGTGTTCAAGGCGCATGAAAATGATGAATAACAAAAAAGCCGAGAGTTTTTGCTCCCGGCTTTTCGTTTGCTTGAAGTTGCTTGTTGTTTTAGTTGTTTGGGATATAAATTTTATCGCCGACTTTGACGGCTTTATAGGTTACACCGCCAACGTTTTGTTGAAGATATTCGGGCTTACCATCCGCATGAGCGCGTAAGATAAACTTATCAGGTTCTTCTTCGGTCAGTTTGTCGATATTTACATCGATAAACTGTTCGTCGCTCGACACTTCGAGTATTTTTAATCCGCGCTTGATTAGATCGGCGGAAAATTGCCATACTTTTTCAAACATTCCGTAGGTATCCATAATAATGGAAAAGTCGTGATTCGGTTCGTAAGCAGTAATTCTGAAGTAATTAGTCATAAATGTTTCTCCTTTGCGGTTACGCAGCTATTTGTTTTAGTTTTCTGTTTGCGTAAGGCAGCCACTTCTTGTTGACGAACTCCATAACGCAGTCGTCGGGTTTAGAATCGTGGTCGCCATAACATTGCAGCACCTTTTTGTTCTTCAAAGAGTATTCAACCGTTACAAGCGGTTTTTCGGGTTCTTTCTTAGTTCGGATAAAGAAAATAAGCGATTCTTCACGAGCGAATTTTTGGTCGTAACCCATACGTCCCACGCAATGATGAAGCAACTCGCCTTCGCGCGTTAAATCGGACGGCTTTTGTGCGATAATCGCTATATAGACCGACTTCTTGTCGTATTCAAGCCCTAAATACTTGCTTGCCACTGCGGCAAATTTGTCGTAAAACTCTTTGCGGTCCTGCTCGTCTTTCAATGATTGTGCGGAACGATATTCGTCTATGCGTATATCGTGCCAATGTTTGAAATCGTGGGGATAGCGGTTTTTATCTTCCGTCATATCAATCCTCAAATACTCACAAGCATTAAGATAATCTCGGTAGCTGTAGAAGTTTGTGTTTTGTTTTTCGATATAATCCAAAAACTTGCCGACTTCGTTTTTTACAAGTGCTTTTACATTATCCATTTGGTCGGCGTGATCGAATTTTATCTTACGTTTAGCAAAACTGTTGATTTCGTATATAGGCTTGCCGGTTTTATACGCCTTTATGATAGAAGAAACGTAGTAGTCGGATAGAACAATATCTTGTCTGTTTTTCGCAATCCATTTGCGGAAATTTTTATCCTTACCGCAAAGCCGTAAAATTTGCGTTGACATTGCGATATTATGCAATCCGAGTTTAGTAAGATATTCGATTTGAGGATACTGTTCGTAAAGCCGTAAGTATTTGAAAACGTGTATGCCAGCATATCTGTCAACTGCGCTGTATTTGTATTCGGGAAAATGCTGCAAGATATAATCGCGGTTGACTATAGGAGCGTATGGATCGAACATATCGTCCGTAGTCCAACCCCATTCTCCGTATTCATACCAACAACGTTGATTTGTTAAGCCTTCCGCATGCCAACCAACGGTATATCCTGCTATATAGGTGAAGTTCATATCTTTTACAAAGCACTTATCCGAATGAACTCCGTGAACGGCAACTTGTTTGCAATACCACTTGTTTCTTTTCTCTTTGACGGCAACGGTGACTTTTACAAGTTCTCCGTCGTTCTTCGTCAGATACGAGTAAAACCGAGCTCTTCCAAACGGCGCGGTTTTCAATTTATCGTCGTAAAGTTTAATCTTTTTCTGTATGTATTTCGGTATAGGTTTTATCTTTTCAATCTTCATTTTATTGTACCTCCAATGTGTTTCCGAATATCTCAAATAGTTTTGAAATAATGGCGTTGTTTGGCTCTAACGCTTCGCCCAAAATTTCGCCCGTTTCAGCATCCACGATGCGTTCATTTTTGTTGGGGATTTGTTCAATTAGTCTTGTCGTTCCATCAGTTTCTACAACGAGCAAATCGTGTGTTTTTGCAATCTTTGAAAAGTAGTTTTCAGATGCGTGATACGGGAATCCAATCAATGGCACACGTTCTTCCAATCCACAATCTCGGCTTGTCAAAGTAAGGTCGATTTCTCTTGCGATTGCCACTGCCTTATCGCCCAAAATCTCGTAGAAGTCACCAAGTCTGTAAGCGATAACGTAGGCGGGGCTTTGTTGTTGTAAAGCCTGATATTTCTCAAAGAAAGTTCCGTTTGGAGTATTGCTTGCAACGGGTTTTTGCTCATCGTTTCCTTTTTGTTCGATAACTTCATTTTCGCCCATATCGACACTTGAATTGTCTGTTTTGTTATATTTAACTTCTTGTTCTGTCAAATTATCAAAAAATGAGAATTGAACGTTCTCTTGCTTTTTGGGTTCGGGTTTTGCTTTAACCGCGTTGGTTTCGACACGTTTAACGGTGGGTTTGTATTCCGTGCCGTCTATTGTGTAAAGCGTTCCTTCAATGCTTTCTTCCTCGAAATAATGTATCGCCCAACCGTAAACGGTAGCGTCGTCAATGCAAGCAGAATTAGCACCTTTCTCGGCAAGTTTTCTCGCCTCATCGCATGCGTATTTCATAAAGCCTGCAAGCGTCTTTTTGTTGAGCAAAGGCTTACCGTCTTTCTCATACGGTGTGCCGTTGTTTATCTTGCCTGCAAGGGTTTCGCTTGCATTATCTTGAAGGTATTTCAAGACAAGTTCTTCCTGCTTATTTTGGGCAGTCAAGTTGAGTTCCATATCGCCTCCTAAAACGGAAAATCTTCAAGAAGTTCCATTGCTTTCATCTCAAGTTCTTTGAGTGTTGTGCGGTGGTTGAATCCGCCGTAATAATCTTGCTCGTTCTTGGCTGTACGTATTAAAATGTTGCTGTACCATTCGTTGGTGAAAAACCTAACGTCGCTTATTGAAACGTAAACGCACTTGTTTTCCGCACTCTTGATAAATGCCGAAAAGCAGTAATGATTGCGTCCGACATTCACTAGTTGCCAATGATTTTGCTTGCATATCGAGCGCAAGAAGTTGATGTATTTCGTTTGAAAACTTTTGTAGTCTTCTCCCGTATAACAGCCCGAAGAAAACTCATAGTCTATGTATTTTTCCAAGTCCTTAATGGTTGCCATTGTTGTTCTCCTTTGTGTATTTCTTATAGATGTCGTAGTTTTCGTTTCTCTCGTCCACGATTCCGTATTTGTCGTCCACGTAGTATTCGCCAACAAACCAGTTCATAATGCCCGTGCAAAGTTGATTGCCAACCTTGAAAACGTAAGAATTGGTTATAGGTCTTGCAAATAAATAATTAGGACCGAGCAATATTGCCCGGCCCGTCTTTCCGTCCATTGAGTTGAGATGTGCTTTTACTTCTATCGGTTTCATATCAATACCACTCCAAATAATAAATTTCCGCGTCGGGATCGTTTTCTAAAATTTGCTTTGCTTTCGTAAACGCCTCAACTGTGTCTTGCCAGTCGCTTAATTCGTATTCATCTTCAAATGCTTTCCTATCAATCTGTTCGTTTGCATAGTCGATAATTTCAAGGACTTTGTTGTAAGGTACTTCCTTATCTTCAAGATTGAAGTCACCGTATATTTCAAGAACTTGTCTAAGGTAATCCGAAACGGCATACGCTTTACGCCAGTATCCGATTTCAGTTGTTCCTTTGTCGGCAGGTGCGATAGGAAACAATCCGCCACAAGCCCCGCGAGACGATTTTTGTTCTATTGTGTTTGTTCTTGCTCTCAAATATTGGTCTAATCCCATAGTAATAACTCCTTTATGTTTTTTTGTTACGCAACGCGTTTAATTCCACCGCCGAACGAGCGGATGCCAATTGTGCCAAACTCGCTGCACCAATCGTCTGTTTTGTTCCAAACGTAAGCAAGCGCGAAGTACGTATTGCCTTGCGGATAGAGCATGTCTTCCCAATCTTCTTCGTAGTCGGATATGTAAAGGAAGTCGTAACACTCGCCAAACTCAAGAAACTCGTGAGTGACAGCGTACACAAGGCAATTATGTTCATTTTCAAACTCTTGTATTTTTGCCATCAGTTCAGGCTCTTGTTCAGCCCAGAAACCGCCGAAGTTCTCGAAGAAGCATACTTTATTGTTCTCTCTAAACCCCTTTATATACGGCTTGTAAATGTCCAATTTGCCCATTAGTTCGATTGCTTTTTGCTTTTTGTTTTCAGTTGTAATATTCATTGTTTTTTCTCCTTTATATGCAGTTTTCTAATTGTTCAAAGTTGTATCCGATTTTTCGCAAGGTTTCTTCAAAGCCAAACCACGCAAGTAGGTTTTGATTAAAGTCGTCTGTAGCCAACGGATCTTCTTTATCCCATTTATCTCCGAATATTTCGGACGGAGCGTATATACCTGTTTCATACATTAGATCGTGCAAAAGAGAGTTGATTTCTTCTTGATAACGTTTGTAAAACTTGGTCGTATCGCTGTAATAAATAAGAAAGCCAACCATTCCTGATTGGCATCCGTAATTTAGCACATCCGTAAAAATGTTCTTTTTGTCGTCATAATTTCCCCATTCGTCCGTTATGTATTGCAATACACGCTTTTCAAGTGGGGTAGCAGTGCTTTTCAATTCTTTGATATTCTTAAGCGTAAGTTTCATTGTCTACCTCCTCGAAGTTATCAACTTTGACTCTCTCATAAGTTGGACCGTATTCGAAATACAGTTTGCCTTCTTTGTCGGTGAAAAGGTCGTAAGTGATAAGACTTATTTTGCCTCTATCGGTGACAGCCATATGTATTTCTTTCTTTTCCGTGTCTATGTGAACGATGTTGAACGTAATAAATTCTTCGCCATCATAGAGTTCAAACTCAGAAAGATAATACTTTCTAAATTCCTTTGTTCTTGAAACGTCTTGTTTCATCTTGGATACCTCCATTTTTTATTTTTTTGCCTTTCGGCAGGGGCAAAGTAGGATAAGTCGAAACGCATTTGAAATGTAGATTTTGTTGCAATGGAGAATATCAACGACCAAATATTTTGAGAAAAAATAGTGTCGTAAATAAAAAGAGCCAAACTCATAATCGAGCTTGACTCAGTTCTTCAATATGAAATGTTTAAGTGCTATTTTTTCGTGCCGTTGATATTCTCGCTGACTTGTGCTACAACAGCCACCACGAAAGGCAATAAAATATAAATTTTATTGCTTGATAAAATAATCAACTTAGTATAGAATATCGTCGTGCGATAACTACTTTTTAGTTTATAGTCATTAGAAAAACTGGTATTAAATTGGTATTATTTCGGTATTGAAGTTGCTTCAAATTTTGAAAAACACTTCAATTAACCGTCGAAATTAGCCGATTTGGATGTAAAATAGTGCTTAAAACGGCTAAAATCGCAAGAAAATTGTCGTTTTTTGCGATATTTTACAAGGAAAGATGAACTCCTAAGGGCGAGATGTATCCAGCAAAAATGGGCAAAAATAGGGCTTTTTAGCCCAAAAAACGCCAAATAACGTGCGTTTTTGACAACTGAATAGAAAATTGGTAATGTTTTTGGTAATGTTTTTGAAAATGCCATATCGTTTACTAACTTTCGTAAAATCCGTAATTTGCACTCATAGTTTAACGGATAAAACAAACCCCTCCTAAGGGTTAGCTCTGGGTTCGATTCCCGGTGAGTGCGCCACAAACCACAATATATTGTGGTTTTTTCTTTTTATTTGACACTATATATAGAAAACGAGAGAAGATGAACGCGAAAAAACGCATTACCAATTACATTACCAATTCTATTTTTTACGTTTTTTCTTTGCATTCGGATGACCTTTGTAGTTTTTGACGTAAATCTTGAGTTCTTTTAGCACTTCGTCATAGTTTAGAACCCATCTGTTTCCGTGTTTGAAACTAAAAATCTTTTCGTTTTTTATCAGATATTCTATGTCGTGCTTATCAATTTGCCACCTTTTATAATGCTTGTTCCAACTATTTACACAGTACCGAAGATTTCTCAGACGTGGCACTTCGTAATGTTCGCTCATTGATTTTGGGTTGACTTTTCTCATAAAGTTTTCAATGTCTATTAACCAAGCCTTTTCGTGTATTTCCATAAATATGTCATTGTCAAGGCAAAACTTTCGGCAGTTTGGTCGACGAATAATTGTGTTTGCATCTTCGGCAAGAAACATTTTTAGCAACTTACCGGAAGTAATTAGGTTTTTCATTTTTTGTTCCCTCGAAAGTAAAAATAAAGCTCGTCAAGGTTAATATACCTGTAAACGATTATAACCTTAGAACACATCGACGACAGATAACGTGGCAAAACCCCTATTTCAATATGAAATTCGGGCGATCAGATTTTGAAGAGATTAACACGCAAGCTGATTTGTCCGATATGGTAAGGTACATAATGAAATACATGGAAAAAACGGGAGAGAAACTAGTATATTCTAAAGGATTACCGCAATTCTTTATCTCCGACATTATGGATGAAGATGTTGCGTGCCCCTTTGGGTTGGAAGATAAAAAACTGCTTCTATTTGATAATTTCTCGTGTTGGGACGAAGGATGCTATATGGGGCAAGTATCGCCCGAAGTGATAGCACAAATGCGAAAAGTAAACTGATAATAAACGTGATATAATATTAAGGCATACTGATTAGAGGTGTTTTATGATTAGTTATAAGAAGCTGTGGAAACTCTTAATTGATAAAGATTTAGGCAAATATCAGATGATTAAGATGGCCGGATTAAGCCCTTATACACTTAACAAACTAAATCATAATGAAAATGTAAACGCTGAAACTCTTGCAAAAATGCTCATGTACGGTAAAGAAGCAAGCAACCGAAAACAATAGATAGACCGCCAGCACTACACTATTCCGAACCAAAGACCAAAAGATAAGCATTTTGAGAAAATCTAAACTTTTGGATTTTCCTACAATGCCGACTACGGCGGAATCCCTCCCACTCCTTATATCTTTCTTTCCGTATACATTGAATTTGTATTTAGTAAATGCTATAATGTCCCTATTCAAATTATAAATGTGTTGAATTAGTTACATGTACATATTTTTTGTGCCGGAGGAAGTGAAATGAAACAAAAAATTTATCTCATTACAGGCTTAATGGCTTCTGGAAAATCTACAGTTTCCGATTTACTGGCAAAATCAATAGAAAAATGCGTCCATCTTCGTGGTGATGTGTTCCGAAAAATGATTATTTCAGGCAGAGAAAATATGTCAGCTACCCCATCAGCGGAAGCAGTCCGCCAGCTGTACCTTCGATACAAATTGACTGCTGATGCGGCAAGGTCATACTTTGACAACGGCTTTTCTGTAGTGATCCAAGATAACTACTACGGTGATGAATTAAACCGAATGATAAATTATCTGCATAAATACCCTGTTGAGGTTGTCGTTCTTTGTCCAGATGTGGAAACAATAAAAGAAAGGGAACGATACAGGGAGAAAACAGGCTATTCCGGCTTTACGGTTGAAACCTTATACGATACATTTATGCAGACAACACCACGGATCGGCTTTTGGCTGGACAATTCCAATCAAACACCACAGCAGACAGCAGAAACCATTCTGAACACCAGGAAGCCGGTATGATTGTTACATATAAGGGGAAGAAAAATTTCTTTTAAGTACTTTCTTTCCTAAAACTGATGTGATATAATAGCTTCATTCCAGAAAAGGAGTAAAAAATATGCGGCAAGGTATTCTTAAATAAAACTATAATCAAATAGTGGGAACAAAGGATTATGATAGTTCCTTTTGTGGGGGCTTGGTTTTTTGTACCCAATTTAAGAATACTTTTGCCTTATCAATTTTGACATATCCCCAAAAACAGCAATCACAAACAGGTGTATGCTGTATATGTGTATGTCCGCAACTTATAATCCCCAGTGGTAAAAGTATTTTACTGCTGGGGATTTTTATGCCCTTTGGGGCTGTAAAGGGAGGACAATCACATGAAAATAATCAATATCGGCATTCTGGCCCATGTAGACGCAGGAAAAACTACATTGACAGAAAGTCTGCTATACACCAGTGGAGCGATTGCGGAACAGGGAAACGTGGATAAAGGGACCACAAGAACAGACACTATGATTTTGGAACGGCAACGGGGAATTACCATTCAGACAGCGGTTACTTCTTTTTATTGGAATGATTATAAAATCAATATCGTGGACACTCCCGGTCATATGGATTTTTTAACCGAAGCATACCGCTCTTTATCTGTCCTTGACGGAGCTGTTTTAGTCATTTCAGCAAAAGACGGCGTACAGGCACAAACCCGTATATTATTCCATGCGCTTCAGAAAATGGACATTCCGACAATTATCTTTATAAATAAGATAGACCAAAATGGGATCGACCTGCAGTGTGTTTACCAAAGCATTAAAGATAAACTTACCAGTGATATGATTGTCATGCAGGAGGTTTCCCTGTCGCCAAAGATAACCATGACCGATATTTCTGATTTAGACAAATGGGATATGATTATTTCCGGAAGCGATGAACTATTAGAACGATATGTTGCAGAGGATTCTTTGGATATACAGGAATTACAATATGAAAAGTGCAAAAGAACCAGATGCTGCTCTTTGTTTCCTGTTTATCATGGGAGTGCAAAAGACAATTTAGGAACAGAAAAACTGATTGAAGCGATTATAGAAACTTTCATTACAGAAACGGACGATATTCAGTCTGAATTATGTGGATATGTTTTTAAGGTTGAGTATACAGAGCGGAAAAAACGGCTTTCTTATTTACGCCTGTATCATGGGACGCTCCATTTACGGGATACCCTGCTGCTGTCAAAAAAGGAAAAAATAAAGATTACAGAAATGTGTATTCCGTCAAATGGTGAAATCGTCCCGGCTGACCATGCCTGTCCGGGAGAAATTGTTATTTTAGCTGATGATACTTTGAAACTGAACGATATCCTGGGAAATGAAAAACTCCTGCCTCACAAAACACGGATTGATAATCCCATGCCATTACTTCGGACAACGGTAGAGCCGCAAAAGCCGGAGCAAAGGGAAGCCCTGTTAAATGCCCTCGCAGAGATTGCTGATACAGACCCTCTTTTGCATTTTGACATTGATACTGTTACCCATGAGATTATGTTATCTTTTTTGGGAAAAGTACAGTTAGAAGTTATTTGTTCGCTATTAGAAGAAAAATATCATGTGGGCGTGGCTATGAAAGAGCCTTCGGTTATTTATCTGGAAAGACCGCAAAAAAAAGCGAGCTGCACGATTCATATTGAAGTGCCGCCGAATCCGTTTTGGGCATCTATTGGTTTGACTGTAACACCGCTTCCTGTTGGAAGCGGAACACAATATAAAAGCGAGGTATCTCTCGGCTATTTAAACCAAAGTTTTCAAAATGCCGTCATGGAGGGTGTGCGTTATGGAATGGAGCAGGGCTTATATGGCTGGGGAGTGACAGACTGCCAAATTTGTTTTGATTATGGAGTTTATTACAGCCCGGTCAGCACCCCCGCTGATTTTCGTTTTCTTGCGCCTGTCGTGTTGGAGCAGGCATTGAAAAAAGCAGGGACACAACTGTTGGAACCATACCTTTCCTTTACCCTTTTTGCACCGCAGGAATATCTTTCACGGGCTTATAATGATGCACCAAAGTATTGCGCAATCATTGAATCAACCAGACTTGAAAAAGATGAAGTTATTTTTAAGGGTGAAATCCCTGCCCGTTGTATCGGTGAATATAGGAATGATCTGAATTTTTATACAAATGGAAGAAGTGTCTGCATTACAGAATTAAAAGGGTATCAGGAAACTTCCGGCGAGCCTGTATTTCAGCCACGCCGCCCGAACAGCCGTTTAGACAAGATCCGGCATATGTTTCAGAAGATAATGTAACGTCTTGCGCAATGCAAGCGTTCATTGCTGGCTATTGCGAAATATCATTGATAAAATCAGTATCAGAGAGGAGAAACTATTTTGAACCAGGAACAGACGAATATTACAACAGGAAAGCAAATACGTCATCTGCGAACACAATTGGGAATGACACAGGAAGAACTAGCCGGGGAATTGAATGTTACCCGGCAGGCACTATCGAATTGGGAGAGAGATGTTAATGAACCCGATTTAAATATGTTGAAAAAAATTTGCTTTCTTTTTGGAGTCAACATGGACGATTTTGCGAAGGAGGTAATAGTGTACGACAAAATTAGCTACGAAGAAGCAGTTTCGTTTATGGTGCGCCTTCTGCCCGATGGGAACGATGACACAAGCAATCTGTAAATTAAGGAACAGAAAAAACAATAAGTGATAACATCACAGAACTCTGATTTCAAATCGGTTAAAATAAAGACACAATAAAACAAAGGAGGACACGAAGATGTCTGTCATTAAAATTAGTAAAGAAAATTTCGCAAGCGAAGTTTTGAATTCCAATAAACCTGTTCTTCTCGATTTCTATGCCGATTGGTGCGGTCCCTGCCGTATGGTAGGTCCGATCGTATCTGAAATCGCAAATGAGCGAAACGATGTTAAAGTCGGCAAAATCAATGTTGACGAACAGCCGGAACTGGCTGCACAATTTCAGGTAATGAGCATTCCGATGCTCGCTGTGATCAAAAACGGGAAACTCGAAAATCAGGTTGTTGGTTACAGATCGAAAGAGCAAATTGAAGCAATGCTGTAAGGAGAAAAAAGATGGGACTGTTTAATTTCTTCCGCAACACCGCCGACATCAACACTGGTGTTGCGGAATACAAAACAAACGACGGCGCTGTATTGCTTGACGTTAGAACGGCAGAGGAATACCGTGACGGGCACATTGACGGAAGCATCAACATACCTCTTGATAGAATTTATTCCGTTGAGAATATCGTCAAGGACAAAAGCACACCGCTTTATGTGCATTGTTTAAGCGGTGGTAGAAGCGGACAAGCTGTATCCTATTTGAAGCAAATTGGTTACACAAATGTAAAAAATATCGGTGGCATCAGCAGCTACCGTGGAAAGGTGGTGAAATAAATGAAAGTTGTAATTATAGGCGGTGTTGCAGGCGGCGCTACTGCGGCGGCGAGAATACGCAGGCTTGACGAACAAGCGGAAATCGTTGTTTTTGAGCGTTCAGGATTTATCTCATATGCTAACTGTGGTCTGCCGTACTATATCGGCGGCACCATTGAAGAAGAAAATGATCTAACCTTGCAGACGCCTGAAAGCTTTTGGAGACGTTTTAGAGTTAAGATGAATGTTCAGCATGAAGTTACGGCAATTCATCCTGATAGCAAAACCGTTACCGTAAAAAATCTTGAAAACGGCAAAATCCTTACCGAGAGTTATGATAAGCTCGTGCTATCACCCGGTGCTAAGCCGATAAAACCGGGGTTTGACGGTATTGACAGCGATAAGATATTTACCCTGCGCACTGTTGAGGATACGCTTATACTCAAGAAATATACGGATGAGCATCATCCAAAATCGGCAGTTGTTGTCGGTGGAGGATTTATCGGAATCGAAGTTGCGGAAAATCTGCGTGAACTCGGAATAGATGTAACGCTCGTTGAAGCGGCGGATCAACTTATGGCTCCGTTTGACAGGGATATGGCATCGTTTATTCATGCTGAAATCCGCAAAAACGGTATCCATCTAATGCTTGATACTATGGTTGAGGGCTTTGCCGATACCGATTACGGCATTGATGTGAAGCTCAAAAATGCTCCGACGCTTCATACCGATATGGTTGTAATGGCAATCGGCGTCGCTCCCGAAACCACACTTGCGAAAGATGCGGGCATAGAACTTGGCATTAAAGGCAGTATTGTGGTCAATGACAAAATGGAAACATCTATACCTGACATTTATGCGGTTGGAGATGCGGTTCAGATCAAAAATTTTGTAACCGATACAGACACACTCATCTCTCTTGCCGGACCTGCAAACAAGCAGGGTAGAATTGCCGCCGATAATATCTGCGGCGGTGACAGCCATTATACCGGTGGACAGGGCTCATCCGTCATCAAAATATTTGACATGACTGCCGCTGCTACGGGTATTAACGAAAAAACCGCAAAGTCCCTTGGTATTGCTACAGAAAAAGTCATTCTTTCGCCGATGAGTCACGCAGGATATTATCCCGGCGGTAAAATGATGACTATGAAAGTGCTGTTTGAAAAAGAAAGCTACCGCATTTTAGGTGCACAAATTGTAGGCTTTGACGGTGTCGATAAGAGGATAGATGTGCTTGCAACCGCTATCCGTGCTGGAATAAAAGCATACGAGCTTACAGAACTTGACCTTGCTTATGCTCCGCCGTATTCCTCCGCAAAGGACCCTGTGAATATGGCAGGCTATATCATTGAAAACATGAAAAACGGCATTGTAAAGCAATGGTATTATGAGGAAGATGAAACTCTTCCCCGTGATGGCAGCATAACACTTCTTGATACACGTACACCAATGGAATACAGCATGGGGCATGCAAAGGGTTTTATCAATATTCCCGTTGATGAACTGCGTGAACGTATAGATGAGCTGGACAGGAGCAAGCCTGTGTATGTTATCTGCCAAAGCGGATTGAGAAGCTATATCGCAAGCAGAATTTTAATGGGTAACGGTTTTGATGCCTATAACTTTGCAGGCGGTTTCCGATTCTATGATGCAGTCCGTAATGATAAAGCGTTAAATAAAAAATCCACCCCCTGCGGAATGGATGATTAAAAGGACAGAAAAGAAAAGCGTTGAGAATTCCTTTTTTTTGGGAAACTCAACGCTTTGTTTTATCAAACTATAATCTTTTCAAGTCCGTCTTTGTCTATAATTTCAATCGTTCCGCGGGAGAGTGATATAAACCCTTCGTTCACAAAATACTTTAGCATTCGTGTTACCACTTCACGGGGATTGCCTAAGTGATTGCCGATTGTTTCGTGGGTGATTTTAAGAATGTTAGTGCCTTCGATGCTTGCCTCATTCAAAAGAAAATCTGCAAGCCTTTTATCAAAGCTTTTCCACATCACCTGGTCTATCAGCCACATTACATCTGAAAATCGACTTGCCATAACTTCGTTTGTGTAATTGGCAAGCGGTGCGGAAACATCCATAACGCTTTTGTAAACTTCTGATGGGATGACTAAAACCTCTGTTTCCTTTTCAGCAGTAACGGTAATATCAAACTGAATACTGTTCATAATACAAGACGCAGAGAAAAGGCAAATATCTCGCTCAAAAAGGCGGTACATCGTAATCTCTCTGCCATCATCAGATATAGTAAAAGCACGAATTTGACCTGAGAGCACAAGGAGCAGTCCCGTACAATTCTGCGAACCATTATGCAAGAGTTCACCCTTGCCGAATTTACGAACAAAAGATGAGCTTGTAAGCGTGTCTTGCTGTGATTTCGTCAGTTTATCAAATACAGGTAAATACGTTAAGTAATTCATAATCCTTGTCTCCTTTTCAGTATTTTTAGTATAGCGTAATTTCGG
>ENA-OOWZ01000125-OOWZ01000125.1-human-gut-metagenome-genome-assembly--contig:-NODE-125-length-43127-cov-6.005410_pt1 | contig 43127 bp, 24 predicted proteins | sample MGYA00241580_ERZ501329 | MGnify/ENA primary metagenome ERZ501329 (study PRJEB25962, sample SAMEA2042923) | human gut metagenome | biome: human gut; feature: human-associated habitat; material: faeces... | reverse complement strand
ACCGAAAGAGTGTTATATCATACAGGAAAAATCCACAAAATTGGTGAAACCCATGATGGTGCTGCACAAATGGACTGGATGGAACAAGAACAAGAAAGAGGAATTACAATTACCTCAGCGGCAACTACTGCTTTTTGGAAAGGACATCGAATCAATGTCATAGATACTCCAGGGCATGTTGATTTTACAGTTGAGGTAAGTCGTTCACTTAGAGTACTTGATGGTGCTGTTACAGTTCTTGATGCTCAAGCAGGAGTTGAACCTCAAACCGAAACAGTTTGGCGTCAAGCAACAGATTATTTAGTACCAAGAATTGTTTTTATCAATAAGATGGATAAGACTGGTGCAGATTTCAAATATAGTTGCCAATCATTAGATCATCGTCTTGGTGCCAATGCTCATCCAATTCAATATCCAATTGGTGCGGAAAATAATTTTAAGGGTATTATTGACCTTATAACGATGAAAGCCTTTATTTATAATGAGGGTAGTGTTGATGAAGATGGTCAAGAGATTGCAATACCTGCAGAATTGCAAGATGAAGCAGAATTTTATCGTGATGAATTAATAAATGCGGTAGCAGAATTTGATGATGAATTAATGATGAATTATCTTGAAGGTGAAGAAGTAACAGCAGAGATGTTGAAGGCTGCTATTCGTAAAGGTACGCTTTCAGTAAAATTTTTCCCCATTCTTTGTGGAACAGCCTTTAAAAATAAGGGTGTAAAAAAAGTTTTAGATGCTGTTATTGATTATCTTCCATCACCAATTGAAGTTGCTCAAATTAAAGGACATGATGAAGATGGTAACGAAGTTATCGTGAATTCAGATGATGATGCTCCATTTTCAGCATTAGCATTTAAAGTTATGACTGACCCTTATGTTGGGAAACTTACTTTCTTTAGAGTGTATTCAGGTCATCTAGAATCAGGTTCATATGTGCTTAATTCTACGAAGGATAAACGTGAAAGAATTGGTCGTATTCTTTTAATGCATGCCAATAATCGTACGGAAATTAAAGAAGTCTTTTCAGGAGATATTGCAGCAGCAGTTGGTTTAAAAGATACAACAACAGGTGATACAATGTGTGATGTAAATTATCCTGTTATTTTGGAAAAAATGGTTTTCCCAGAACCTGTAATATCGGTTGCGATAGAACCTAAAACGAAAGGCGATCAAGATAAGATGTCTGTTGCACTTTCAAAACTCGCTGAAGAAGATCCAACCTTTAGAACTTATACTGATGCTGAAACGGGTCAAACAATTATTTCTGGTATGGGAGAATTACATTTAGATATCATTGTTGATAGAATGAGAAGAGAATTCCATGTTGAATGTAATGTAGGACAACCTCAAGTATCATATCGTGAAACAATTAAAAAGAGTGCTGAAATTGAAGGTAAATTTGTTCGTCAATCTGGTGGTCGTGGACAATATGGTCATTGCGTAGTCGTATTTGAGCCAAACCCTGGTAAAGGATATGAATTTGTAGATGAAATTGTAGGTGGTGTTATTCCTCGTGAATATATCCCAGCTGTTAATAAGGGAATTGAAAATTCACTTGCTAATGGTAACCTTGCGGGATTCCCAACCATTGATATCAAAGCAAGATTAGTTTTTGGTTCATATCATGATGTTGACTCTAGTCAAATTGCCTTTGAAGTGGCAGGTGGAATGGCTTTTAAAGCATCTGCAGATAAATGTCAACCCGTTTTATTAGAGCCGATAGAATCAGTGGAAGTAATTGTTCCAGATGAATATGTTGGTACTGTAATTGGTGATTTATCAACTCGTCGTGGACGTATTGATGGACAAGAAGCAAGAGGAAAAACGCAATCTATTAAAGCATTTGTACCACTTGCTGAAATGTTTGGTTATGCAACTGCTCTTCGTTCAAATACGCAAGGTCGTGGAAACTATACGATGCAATTTGATCACTATGAAGAGTGTCCTAAAAATGTTGCAGAAGCAGTTGTAAAAAAACGTAGTGCTCAATAATAAAAACTTACGTTTTACTTGCAAAAAAAAAGAATTTATAATAAAATATTAATGAAATTAAAAATAAAAAGGAGATTTTTATAATGGCAAAGGAAAAATTTGTACGTTCAAAACCCCATGTAAACATTGGTACGATTGGACATGTTGACCATGGAAAAACAACTTTAACATCTGCTATTACTACTGTATTAGCAGAGAAAGGATTATCTCAAAAAATGGCTTATGACCAAATTGATGGAGCACCTGAGGAAAAAGCTCGTGGTATAACCATCAATACTTGTCACGTAGAATATGAAACAGAAAAACGTCACTATGCACACGTTGACTGTCCAGGACATGCTGATTATGTAAAAAATATGATTACAGGTGCAGCACAAATGGATGGAGCAATCTTAGTTATTGCCGCAACTGATGGACCTATGGCTCAAACTCGTGAACATATTCTATTAAGCCGTCAAGTAGGTGTTCCTAAATTAATCGTATTTTTAAATAAATGTGATATGGTTGATGATGAAGAATTACTTGAACTTGTTGAAATGGAAGTTCGTGAATTATTAAATGAATACGGATTCCCTGGTGATGATACTCCAATTATTCGTGGTTCAGCTTTAAAAGCACTTGAAGGAGATCCAAAGGCTAAAGAAGCTATCGTAGAATTAATGAATACAGTTGATGAATATATTCCAGATCCAGTTCGTGAAACTGATAAACCTTTCTTAATGCCAGTAGAAGATGTATTCTCTATTACTGGTCGTGGAACTGTTGCTACAGGACGTGTTGAACGTGGAACAGTTAAAGTTGGTGATACAGTAGAAATCGTAGGTATCAAAGATACTCGTTCAGCAGTTATTACTGGTGTTGAAATGTTTAGAAAGTTATTAGACCAAGCAGAAGCTGGTGACAATATCGGTGTATTACTTCGTGGTATAGCTCGTGAAGATATTGTTCGTGGTCAAGTACTTGCAAAACCAAAATCAGTTACACCACATTCTGAATTTAAAGCAGAAGTTTATGTATTAACTAAAGAAGAAGGTGGACGTCATACAGCATTCTTCTCTAATTATCGTCCTCAATTCTATTTTAGAACAACTGATGTTACTGGTGTTATTGAATTACCAGAAGGAACTGAAATGGTAATGCCTGGTGATAATACTCAAATGACAGTTAAATTAATTCACCCAATTGCAGTTGAAAAAGGAACTAAATTCTCTATTCGTGAGGGTGGAAGAACAGTTGGTGCTGGTTCAGTTTCTGAATTAGAAAACTAATGATTTTATTTGAATGAAAATAGTCTCTATGAAAAATAGAGACTTTTTTGTTTTTTAATTTTCATCAATCTATATAAATAAATATATTTTGATTTTAGAAAAGACAAAAAAAAACAAAATTCGATATATAAATAATGTATAATTTTTTTGAAGAATTATATGATAAAATAAATTTGATAAAAATAATAAACTATAATTTATTTAATAATCGATGGAAAGTAAAGATATATGCTAAATCTAACAAATATCATATTTAAATATTATAAAATTCTTTTGGTTTAGACTTGTCATTTTAAAAATTTATAAAATATATTAATTTTAGGAGGTAAATTATATAATGACAAAAAAAAGTATAAGTTTAATAGTAATTTTTGTTTTCTTTTTTAGCATATGCGGTTGTAATAAACAAAATAAAATAAATTATAATTTAAATTATAATCAAAATGAGGCATTTGGTTACAAAAAACTAGAAAAAGGTACACAACTTTATAGTAATGGTTTAATAAAATCATTAGAAGAATTAAAAAAGGAATGTACTGAATGGAACAATGATGCTTATAATGAAAGTTCGGATGGGTATTCTAGTGATTTGAATCAAAAACTAAGAGATTATGATGAGAACTATTTTAAAGAAAATGCTCTCATTATAGTTACATATGAAACGGCCAATTACCTTAAAACAAAACTTAAACATATTATTGTTGATGGATCTACCTTAATCGTAAATATCAAACAAACAACTAAAATAGGAAATTATAGTACGGAGGCCTATTTTTGGTCAATGTTAATTGAGATTAAAAAGAATGACATAATCAATGTCGATGAACTAAAGGTTAATTGTAGTAAAAGGTGATAAATATGAAGAAAAGAATTTTAACTATAGTATTATTTTTATCCTTTTTAATTGTTTTCAATTTAAACACTATAAAACTATTTGCATATGAAGATTCTAGCAATTTAAGTATGAATCAAGTATATTTATCAAATTTATCTCAAAGTATTAAAATATACTCTCAAATTATACTTGAATTTCAAGTTAGAACAGATTTTCATAATAATAAAGAATATATGATTTATAATGAAAATTATGCTGGAGCATATATAGATGATACTGGAATGTTAAATATAGCAGTGGTAAATAATAATAATTCAGTTAATTATATGTCAAGTGATTATAGTCAAGTTATTTATCAAGAGTTTACCTATTCGTACAATTTTCTTCAAAAAGTATTAAATTCAATTGAAGATATTATGCTAGAAAGTAGTGTTTATATTGTAGGTATTGATGATGAATTAAATCATGTTTTTGTTGAATTAAATGATGAAACAGATGTAGAGGTTGTTATTCAACATCTACAAAATGAAGAGTTGTATGAACCTAATGCATTATATTTTGAAGTAGATTCTGATGGCGGATTGTCGGAAACATCAAATATAACTTATGGTGGTGAATCAATTTTTCATAGATATACAACGGGAATTATATCTAGAGGTACATTTGCTGTTAACGCTGTTTGTAAGGATACAGGTAGAATTGGAGTGCTAACTAATGCACATGTAGCACCATATGATATGACAATGAGTTATGGTGGATATTGGGATGAATCAATAAGTAGTTTTACTGATGAAATCTTCTTAGGGACGGCTTCAAAATCGAGACAACAAAATACAATTGATGCTGCATTTATTCCTTATGCAGATCAGAGTAAATGGGAAATTACTCCATATGCAAAATATAATAATATCATTTATGATGATGTATGGTTAGGTAATGATAATCAAATTATTAAAGGACAACCCATAATGAGAATAGGTCAAACTACTGGTGTTACTAGTGGTAAAATTAGAAGTACTAATACATCAGCCAAAATCAATGGTAAGAAATTAACTAATTTATTTAGATTTACTAATCCGCCAGAAAAAGGAGATAGTGGTGGACCAATATACTATACAGATGGTGATAAACTTTATTTAATTGGACTAAATTTTGGTGTTGGAAATAATATTTTTAATAGGCATCTCGGATATGCATGTAGAATATCTAATGTTATGAGTGATTTGAATGTTACTCCGATTACAAATGATAGTTTTAATACAACAATATTAGAGGATGGAACAATTCAATTGGATGGATTAAATTTTGATGTTTCTGGAGAATTTGTAATTCCTTCATCATTAAAAGGTAAAATTGTAAGCAAGATTGGAGAAAATGCATTTTCTAATAATAATGGAATAACTCAAATAATAGTTCCTCCTACTATTACATCGATTTCTGATGGGGCTTTTAAAAATTGTCTTAATTTAAAAGAGATAATAATTCAAAAAGAAACAGATATTACCAATGTAGGAACAGATGTTTTTAGTGGATGCAGTTCTTTAGAAAAAATAGTTGTTCCTACATCTAAAATTTTTAGATATAAAGAAGATACCAATTGGTCAGAATATTCAAATTTAATTAAATATGTTGAAAGCCCATCTAATTATGATTTTCATTGCAGAACGCCTCGAAAAGAGTTAACTTTTGATATCTCTCAAGGTGAAACGATTTTATATATGTTAAATATTGAATGTCCTATTCAATATATGATAGATGTAGAAGCCTCATCTAAATTAATTATGAATATATATGATGAAAACATGGATTTAATTGCAAATGGATTAACTATTGAATCAGGAGGTAAACATATTGTTTTTAGTTGTCCTTCTTTACAAATAGGAAAAGCCTATATTGAAATATATATGGAAAATAACCTAAATTTTGGAGATATAACGATTCAAATGTATCCACATACATCAACAAATAATTATATCAAAACAGGAAATAAAGTTAATGTTTTAACCCATTTACATGAAAATAAAAATGAGTTTTTGATTACAGCATCAGCTGGCGACTTACTTTGGTTAAAAGTAGAAGGATTAGTCAATAATAATTTAGTTAATTCACAAAGTAGCATTTCTATTAAAGATTTTAATGGAAATGTTATCGAAAAATGTAGTTTAAGTGAGTATTTTCATAGTGCAGAAAGTGTTAGTGATTCTAATAATATAATGTTTTATGCAAGCAATAATGAAACTTATAAAATTTATTTAGAAGTTGCTGATTTAGATTATTATGAATTAACACTAACTGTTTTACAAGTGACAGATTTTACATGCTTTAATATGAATAATGAAGATAGATATTTTGATGAAATAAGTATGCCTTTAGGTGATTTTGCATATGTTTATAATTTTGAAAGGATTGGAACATATAATATCATATTAGAATATTTAGGGAATCAAACAAATGATATGTTGTTTGTTTTGTTTGAAACAAATGATTCTAATGAGTATACTTATAAAAACTCATTTGCAATAAATAGTTCATCAAATTTTATTGACCTAACTGAAACTTTAACAAGTAGCAAGAAAATATTATTATGTGTATTTGATAGTATAGGAATGGGAAACTTAAATATTAGTATTTCTAAACAAATTGATAGTAAAAAATTTACTATTTATACTGATTCTTCTAGTGTAAAAGAACCTATTGTAATGACACAAGGATTTACTCAGATATGTTATTTAGGATCAGATGCACCTAACACATCTTCAAGATATAAATATTATAATTGGTATTCAGTAAATACCAATGTAGCTATTGTTAGTAATTATGGAACGATAACGGCAGTTGATATAGGCGAGACAACGATTCAATGTGTATATAAAGAAGATCCTTCAATTATAGCTACATTAGATATAAAGGTCGTTGAAGATACAAGTACAATAAAAGTTAGATTAAAATATGGATTTGATATTCGAGAAGATGGTACAATTAGCGGAACAGAAGTTACTAGTGGTTTAGGTAATGTAATTGAGGTAGCACAATTTCCAGATGTAACGATACATAAAGGTTATACTAGACTTATTTGTTTAGGTGATGATAGCCCAAATTCGAGTATTCAAGCATTTACATGGACTGCATATCAAGAAGAAGGAGATAACGGCATGGTTACTGTAAGTTCATTTGGCACCATTCAAGGTACTGTTTCTGGTTGGGTTACAGTCAAGGGAGTATATAAATATAATAGTAACTATGAAGTCTATATTAGAATCTATGTAGAGTAGAAATATCAAAATTAAAGGATTAGTAAATTGTGAAAATACTAATCCTTTTTATATTGATTTTTTAATCATTTTATTAGTAGAATATATTACTAAAAAATATAAAATATACCAAATTTAATTAAATATTTTAATATTTTTTAAAAATCAAAAAAAGTAAAAAAATGCAATGTAAGCGATTTTTTTATTATATTATTTTATTAAATAAATATTATAGTATATACTATTGTCATCATTTAAAAAATGATAATATGTATGGACAAGGAGGATTACAGTGAAAAGAAGAGTTATGTTATTTTTTTTAAGTTTTGGAATAGTTATGACGTTAACTTCATGTTTTATGGCAACCGAAATCGTAAGTGTCAACTTAGCGTCAACGGATGTTCCAAAAGTATTTGAAGTAAATGAATCATTTGATATTAATAGTCTTCAATTAGAAGTAACGTATAGTGATGGCAAAGTATTTGATGTTAGTGTAGATGAATCAATGATAACAGATTTTGATTTAACAACAATCGGAACCAAAAATGCAATAATTAACTATAAAGATTTTGTACTCACCTATACGTATCAAGTAGTAGAAAGTAAATATCTAATTGTAAAATTTAATACAGATGAAGAATTACCTAAAATTGAGGATCAACTTGTTTGTTATGGTGATGTAGTAACAAAACCGAATGATCCAAAAAAAGAGGGGTTTACATTTTTAGGGTGGTTTTTAGATGATATCATTTATGATTTTAATAGTAATGTTACTACAAATTTAAATCTTGTGGCAAAATTTAGAAAAATCTTAAATGTTTATCAAACAGAGGTAGTATGCAAATTAGATGAATTTGTTAATCAAATTGACGCAAGATTATATCCTGAGGACGGATTTTTAGAAATTCTTACAATTATTGAAGAAGGAAAAAATGCAGTTTCAAAGGCTACTACAAATGAAGAAGTAGATGATGTTTACAATCAAGTCATTGAGCAGGCAAAGGCAGTAAAAAATTTTTGTAATTTGTTCTTAGATATCTTTGCAACTTATCATATGGATGATTATTATAGTGAAGAATGGGAAAAAATGATTGCCATTAAAAATCTGACGGTTGAGACTTTGAATACTTATAAAGGTGGTGCACCATTACCTGTAGCAACCTATTTCAATGCTGTTGATGATTTAACCAAGGTTGTGACTAAAGAACAAGATCATGAATTAGCAGCCTATTTAAAAACAACTAAAATAATGGAGTTAAACAAGTATTTTACAGCCATAAATATAGAATATTATACAGATGATGCTTTGGCATTCATGTATAATATTTTGGAAGAAGGAATAAATACAATAAATTTAGCTTTGAGTAGAAAAGATGTTGTGAATGCCTATTTAGAGATTATAGAACAATTCAATGCTGTTGATAAATGTCCTAAATATAGTGATATTTTAGAACTTTTAGCATATATTGATGTTTTGGATTTGAATCATTATTATGCAGCACAACAAGAAGAGTTGAAGGATATTTATTTTGAATATGCTAATAGTTTAAGAAACATGTCATCAGAAGAAGATGTTAGTATGCTACTAGAAGAAGCAAAACAGAAAATGGACGAAGTTATAACAATACAAGAGGATAAAGTTATAGCGGATGCTCTTCTTAAGAAATGTTTAGAAGATTTTAGTCTTTTTTACGAAACTCTTCTTGCAACTTATGAAGAACAAATCAATGCTTTAGAGATGGCAGAATATGCGCTTGAAGAAATTGAGATGACGTATCAAAATTATGTTAATGAAATAAGTATGGCTTTAGGTTCTGCTGCTATTCAAGCAACTTATGATGAGGCAGTAGCAAATCTTGAGGAAAATATTTTAATGATTATTGAAATGTATAGTTGGTAATGGGAGGAAGAAAGATGAAAATTAAAAAAATAATTAGTTTATCCATTGCAACATGTATTTTGTTTTTATCAATTTTTGGTTTATCTTCATGTGGAGATAGTAAAGGTAGTTCTCCAAAAATTGAAAATACAAGACCTACTTTTTCACAGATTTCTAATTTTAATTTAAATCAGTTAAAAAAATATGAAAATAATTTATATCAATCTCATCTTTTTGAAGCTGATGATGAAGTATGGGTGATTGTTGAATTAGAGGGGAAATCTTTAACAGAAGAATATCATGCTTGCAATTTTATGGGCTCATTAGCCGAATTTGCTTTAACTAAAGATGGTGAAAATACCATTCATAGATTACTTACTATTCAAAGTAGAGTAAAAGAATTATTGGATGAAAATGAAATTGCCTATGAATTTAAACATTCCTATACGACATTGTTAAATGGATTAGGTATAAAAGTTAAATATAAAGATATTCAAAAAATATCATCACTTGCAAAAGTAAAAGAAGTAGCAATTTCAGAATTATATAATATGCCACAAGAGGAATCATCATATGATGTTGCTTTAAAAGAAACCGGCATTCTTGCTACAAATAGTAATTATAAAGGTGAAGGAATGATAGTGGCTATTCTTGATACTGGTTTAGATACGAGTCATCAGGCTTTTCAAAAACAATTAACAGATGTTGCATTGACATATCAAAATATTGAAAGTATTAGTGAATTCTTATATCCTAATATTGCCAATGGTGGTAACTATTATCAGGCTGAACAATTCTATAAGAGTTCAAAAATTCCTTATGGATTTGATTATGCTGATATGGATGAATTTGTTGATCCCGATTATATGGCAGTTAACTACTATGGTCATGGTGCGCATGGTACCCACGTTGCAGGAATCATTGCTGGTGATGATGATCAAATCACCGGTGTTGCACCAAATGCCCAATTGGCAATTATGAAAGTTTTTTCAGATGGCACACCGGGAGCATATACAACTGATATTATAGCGGCCTTAGGAGATTGTGCTCTTCTTGGAGTAGACGCAATCAATATGTCACTTGGTTCTGCTAATGGTTTTACATCAGAAGGCGATGGAGGAGAATTTATTGATGAAGTCTATGATTTATTAGGTTCCGTAGGTATTAGCGTTTGTGTGGCAGTTGGTAATGATGGTGAAGCAGGAGATGGTACTATCTATGGTAATGGTTTAAGTTCTAACCCTGATAATGGTTTGGTAGGTTCACCTTCTTCATATGATGCATCATTTGGAGTTGCTTCATCTAATGCAACTTTAAAGAATTATTTTGTATCTGGTAATACGAATATGACCTTTAATTCAGCTGCGTTTGCGGCAACCTCAGAATCATATCCTTTTTATGAATATTTACCATTTGAAGAGGGAAATAAAACATTATCTTTACCATATGTTGTCATTCCAAATTATGGTGATTTAGAAGATTATGAAGGGTTAGATGTAGAAGGTAAAATTGCGGTTGTATCAAGAGGTTCAACGTCATTTGAATATAAGTCACTAGTTGCAGCATATTATGGAGCTGTTGCTTGTGTCATTTATAATAATCAACCAGGTGAAATTATAGCATCTATTGAAGGAGAATTATATATTCCAACATGTACAGTAACAGTAGATTCTGGATCTGTTTTAACAAAGGTTAAGGAAGGAATTATTCATTTTAATATGGATAACAAAATTTATGAAATGTCTAGTTTTTCTTCAATTGGTCCTCTTCCTAATCTTGAGTTAAAACCAGAAATTACTGCTCCAGGTGGCAACATTTATTCTTCAGTTCCTACTATTACTCAAGATGAAAATGGTAATGAAATGTCATATGCATATTATAGTGGTACATCAATGGCAACACCTAATTTAGCAGGGGCAGCCTTACTTGTAAGACAGGCATTAAAGGAAAATTATCCACAAATGACTGAAACTGAACTTCAAGCAAGGGTATATCAAGTTTTAATGTCTACTGCAAGTATTATCAAAGATGAAAATGGTGTTCCCGCAACCCCACGTAAGCAAGGAGCAGGTTTAGTTCATATTGATGCCGCCTTAAATAGTAGTGTTTATTTAAGTGTTACTGGTACGGATAGAACCAAATTGGAATTAGGTGATGATCCAAGTCGTGATGGTATTTATTATATGACTTTCAATGTTGTCAATACTGGTTCAACAGATGTATCATATAATTTAGATAGCATTGTAATGACAGATAGCATAGATTATAATGGTCGCATTTTAGAAAAAGCTTATTTACTTGAAGCAAGTCAAAGAGATTATATAGTTGAAAATGGAACGTATGAAGATGGAATATTAACAGTTGAGGCAAATTCAGTCGCAAAAGTTAAAGTAAGTATTTTCTTAACTGATGAAGATAAAACGTATTTAGATAGCACTTTTGCAAATGGAATGTATGTAGAAGGGTATATTACTTTAGATTCGATTGATTCTAATATTGATCTTTCTATCCCATGGTTAGCATTTTATGGTGATTGGGATGATGCTCCTATTTTTGATGCAACATATTATGATGATACGTATGAAATATATCCTACCATCCCATTAGGATTATATATTTCAGGAATGATGGGGTATCCATTTCCACTTGGTAGTTATGAGTTATTTATCTTACCAGACGGATATGAGGCACCACTTGCATCAGCAGATAAAATAGCTTTAAATTATGAGGGGAATAATGTATTGTATTCTGTTTCTATTGGTCTTTTAAGAAGTGTGAAAGAATTAAGATATGAAATTGTTGATAAATATACACGTCAATCATATTTTAATGGTTATGCTACAAATGTAGGTAAAACATATCTAAATGATAGTGGTGCACTTGTTCCTACACAACATGAGTTACAAATTGAAATTCCTCAATTTCTAGTTGGTAGTAATCAAGAATTAGAAATTGTCATTACTGGAGTTCTAGATACAATTGATCAAAAAGAAGAATCTTTAGTTATTCCACTTACTCTAGATTATGAGGCACCAACTTTATTAGATTCTAAAGTCTATGAAAAAGAGGGTAGAACTTATCTTGAATTTGAAGCATATGATAATCATTATTTATCCTATTTTGGTTTGCTTACAGAATCAGAGGCTTATCCTGATGAATTTGAATTAATTTGTGATAATGCATTTCCAATTTATGATGAGGTTCGCGGGGGAAATACTGTTGTTACTGTTGATATTACTGATTATAAGGACAAGATTTATAATCATAAATTAGCTCTTGCGATTGGTGATTATGCCTTAAATGAAAGTGGTTATTTAATTGAAGCATATGAAGAATTTATAACTGGTTCTACTTCAACTCAAGATTTAAATAAAACTAGTTATGAAGAGACTAAAACAGATCAAGTTGTAACAACGCTTAATATAAACTATATGAACGCAACACCTAATCAAGCAACTACTGCAGAGGGTATTGAGAACACAGGGGAAGAGTTTGTTATTGTTGATGAAACATTATATTATTATAATGGTACAGGAGGAGAGGTTGTTATACCTGATGGTATCAAAGTAATTGCTAATGATGTATTTAGAAAAGATAACAATATAACAAAAATTGTATTCCCAGAAGGAGTAACTACCATTGGTTCTGGTGTTGCTAGAGCTGCTATGTCATTAAAGGAAGTAATTTTCCCTACAACGCTTGAAACAATTGGTGAAGAAGCGTTTGCCTTATGTTTTAGTTTAGAAAAAGCAGATCTTGCTACAACAAGTTTAAGTTCAGTTGGTTTTATGACTTTTTCATATTGTATATCTTTGAAAGAAGTGACTTTGCCATTCACACCAAATGATGCTGATGGCAATATGACATACTTGCAAATGGGATATGAAGCCTTTACGCACTTACATTCATTGGAAAAATTAACAGTTTATTCAAATATTGCATATATGGCCAATGCATTTTATGATGTTCCTGCTTTAAAAGAAGCCAATTTTTATGGTTATCTTGGCAATGTAAATGAATTTACGCTATCTGCTGCTAAAGAATTGACTATACTTAATTTCTATGGTGATATTGGACAATTTGGTGAAACAACCATTGAAGATTGGGGCTTTATGGTGATGAGAGAAGATTCCGCAACTTGTGCTGATTTACCAAAATTAAAAGAAGTTCATTTTTATGGCAATGTTGATACTATTGGAGGTTTTGCCTTTAGTATGTGTCCACTATTAGAAAGCGTCGTATTTCATAAAAATTTAAATAAAATTGAAGCATACGTTTCAGCAGATTCGACAAAATTACTTAAATATACTGCTTCTGATGATAATGAATATTTAGTAAATGGTGAATGTGGAGTAATGTACAATAAAGAAATGACAAAATTATTTACTCCATCTTGTTGGGACTATGATGGTGAGTATGTTTTACCAGAAACGATTACAGAGCTTAATGAATCAGCATTTGGTCAAGCAGAAACAGCAATTCGTTCGGTTGTTATTGTTAGTTTAATAACCGAAGAAGGTGTGCAAACCACTGCTAATAAATCGTATGGTACATGCAAATTAGAAAAACCATTGCTCAAAAAAATTACTTTACATGATAAAATTACAGAGTTTCCAATTGCGATGATGTTTGGCTTAACTAATGCACAATTAGCGTATAGTGGTACTATTACCAATATTGGTCGCCGTGCTTTAAATCATACAGATGTTCGTGAACTTGTCTTTACTGAAGATTTGTTAACAGTGGGTGCATATGCTTTTAGTAGTTGTGATAAACTAACAAAAATTGTTTTACCAGATAATGTAGAATTTTTAAGTGAAGAAGGTGGGGTAAGTGAAGATGCCTTTAGTAATATGTTTACCGGTTGTACATCGCTTGTCGAATTTAGAATTCCATCAACCATTACTACCCTTTACTATGGAGTTTTTGAGGGATGTACATCGCTTGAAACAATTGATTTAAATAATGTTACGCGAATTTCTCAAGGAAGAAATAGTTTTAAAGATTGCACATCTCTTAAAAATATAATAGGAATTGAAAAAGTTGAGTATATTGGTGAAGGATCATTCAATAATTGTACATCACTTACTACCCTTAATCTTAGTAATTGTTATGAAATTGGTGAAGATGCTTTTAATAATTGTATATCTGTTGAAAGTCTTACTTTATCCACTTCTCTAACTACGCTTGGTAGTTTTGCTTTTGCTAATTGTACATCTTTAAAAGAAGTAGTGATACCTAATGGCGTTGAAGGAATTGATGTTGCAAGTTCATTTGTTGGCTGTACTGGTTTAGAAAATTTTGAAATTCATAATTTGGATTATGATTCATTTGATGGTATTGTATATTCAAAAGATTTGAGTGAATTGGTACTATTTCCAGCAGGTAAATTGTTAGATACATATAAAGTTTTAGAACAAACAATAAGAATTGGAGATTATGCTTTTGCTTCTAATAAATACTTAATGAATATTGATCTTACAAATGTAGAAGAAATTGGGAATAATAGTTTTGAAAAAGCGAATGTTATAGCAGTAAAAGCAGCTAATTTAAAATATGTATATCCACAAGCTTTTAGGGATGCTACTAATCTAGTTAAGATAGATTTAAATATGATTGAAGAATTAGGGTTTAAAGCTTTTGCTAATACAGGATTAGAAGAAGTAATAATGCCAAATAATTTAACGTATATTGAAGAACAAGTATTTGCTAATTGTGATAATTTAAGAAGAGTTGTTATTAGCAATGATTGTTGTAATTTTGACTATTCAAATATTTTCTATCAAAGTTACCATATTGAAGAAATTGTTGTAGAGGATCTTAATAAATATTATTTATATGAAAATGGAGTATTGTATAATTCCACTAAGACGGTTCTTTATGCCTATAATGATAAATCAAGTTCTGAATTTGTTATTCCGGAAGGGGTAGAAAAGATAGCACTCAATGCCTTCTATCAAAATACTACTTTAGAAAAAGTTGTTTTACCATCCACATTAAAGGTCATTGGTGACAAAGCATTCTATGGCTGTACATCATTAAAAACATTCGTTTTCTTAAGTAATACAGCACCTGCTCTTGAAGGTTTATATCAAGAAGGAATGCTATATCCATATGCTAATTTTGCTGATTACATTGAATTAGTTCCAGAAAATGGTTTAGAAGTTACCATCTATTATAATGGTGATGAAAGTTATCAAACAATCATTTGGCAAAGTTATTTTAAAAATTATGAGGTTATAGAGTAAAAGTTTAAAAAATAATCATATATTTAAATAAAATAAAAAACTTGGGTTTTATTAAAACATAGAACCCAAGTTTTAATTTTTATCATTTCATATATCCTTTTTTATATATAGATATATAAAAAATACATTTAACAAATAATAGAATAAATAGTATGATAATATAGTGATATTGTCAAAATTTTAAATTTTAGGAGGAAATATGAAAAAAATTTTTACTAAAGTATTCTTACTTTTCTTAGTAACTATTTTCTCTTTTACATTTATAAGCTGTAAAAAAAGAAATTTAGGAACTTATTATGAAGTAAAATATGAAGTCAACAATCAAGAATATGCAAAATATTTTGTTGAAGAAGGAAAACTAGCAACAGCAATTATTGCGCCAACAGTTGAGGGAAAAGAATTTGTGTTTTGGATGTTAGATAATTCTGAATATGATTTTAGCAAACCAGTAAATTCAAATCTTACGCTTGTTGCATCTTATAAAGATGAAGAAGCAGATGGTGAAATCCCAAGTGCGGTAAAAACACAATTAGAAAAAATTGTTGCAGGAGCAGAATATACAAAAGTATCCATAACAACAACTGAAAACTTAAAGGCTGAATATAAAGCAGTAAAGGATGGTAAAGAAGTAAGTATTTATTATCTTGAAAAGGCTAATGTTTTTACTACTGTAAAACTATATGTAGGAATAGATGAAGATGGAAAGATTGTAAATATGGTTACAACACAAAGTGATACTTTAGGTAAAGGGGAAAGCTTTAATGGTTCATCAATGGGATTAAACGGTGCTACTAACACAACTGTAGATGATTCATTCGTTGTTGTTTCTGGTGCAACTATTTCAAGCAATACGGTTAAAGATTTAATTACAATTGCATTTGATAAATTTATGAATGATAATCCAGATTTATTTCCAGTTAAAACTTTAACTGTAACTTTTGATTCTAATGGAGGTACTCTTGTAAAAGAGATTGAAGTAAAGTCTGGTTCGACATTTGTTAGACCAAATGATCCAACGCGTTCATTGTATCATTTTGTAGGGTGGTATTTCAATGATCAACCATATGATTTTACAAAACCTGTAACTTCTAATATTACTTTAGTTGCAAAATGGGTTAGTGTTTTTCAATTTGATAGTAAGACACAAACAATTGTTGATGCCACTGATTTAGCTGGTGATATTGAAATTCCTGCTAAAATTAATGGTGTTGAGGTGAAAGCTTTAGGAGAAAATTTATTTAAAAATAATAAAACGATTACAAGCGTTATTATTCCTGAGGGAATTGAAAATATTGCATTTAGTGCTTTTGAAGGTTGTAGCAATTTAAAAACAGTTACTTTTCTTGGTACAGATAGTAGTGACCCTTTAACTTTTGGAATTAATATTTTTAAAGATTGTACTGCTTTAAATAGTATTAGTTTACCAGCAAATGCAACAGCTATTACAACTTCAATGTTTGAAGGATGTACCTCTTTAATTCAATTACCAATTCATGGTGCTCTTAGTCATATTGGTACATCAGCATTTAAAAATTGTGTTCAACTTGCGGCAATAAGTTTACCAGAAGGGGTTAAATCAATTGAATCAAATGCCTTTGAAAATTGTCAATCATTAATTGCTATATCCTTTCCGTCAACATTAACAAAAATTAGTGAAGAGGCATTTAAAAATTGTAGTCAAATCGTTTCATTATATATTCCTCAAGGTGTAACCAATATTAATTTAAATGCATTTTTAGGATGTGAGAAATTATCTTCTATCAATGTGAGTGCTGATAATAAAAGTTATGCAAGTGTGAATGGGGCATTATATAATAAATCTTTGACAACATTATATCTTGTACCAGATAAAAATTTAACAACCTTTGAAGTCAAGAATACCGTTACATCCATTCAAGTCAATGCGTTAGCAAATTTAATAAAACTTGAAAGCATTACTGTTGAAGATGGTTCAAGCAAATATCAAGTATACAATAATGTTTTATATTCAACAACAACAACGAGTGGCAAAACGACAACTAAACTTGAATTTATTCCTGCGAAATATTCGCAAGCTGTAACACTACTTGCCAATACAAAGGATTTGGCTGCAAATGTATTTGCGAATTGTCCAAATATAACAGAAATTATAATTGAAGAGGGAAATGAGTTCTTCTTTGAAATTGATCATTTGATTTATCGTAAGGCAAGTGCAACTTCAACATATTATACTTTAGTTGTTGCCAATCGTAATTTTAATGGTGTGGCTACTATTTTAAAAGATACTACGGGAACTTTGTCTTCCATTGATGCAAGTGCATTTATTGACACTACATTATCGGGCATTCGTTTTACAACATCAGCACATATTACATATGTAAGTGATACATTATTTGATAAAGTGCCTGAAGGATTTAAAGTATATATTCCAAATGGCCAAACGAATTATTTTGTTGGTATGTATAATACAAAATGGAGTGCTGCATTTAAAGCTTTAGTTTCAACTATGATTGTTGAAGATGAAGCACAATAAGTTTGAATAATTCAAAGCTTACTAGATTTCTAGTAAGCTTTTTGTTAGGAAAAATTCATTTAAATTAAATAGGATACTATATTAAATTTTGACAGTCTTCTATTTGTTTTTTTATATTTTTACAAAGAAAAATAATTTAAATAAAAGTGAATAAAAAACAAAATCATCTTCCTTTACTTTAAAAGTGCAAACGCTTGCAAAAAAAAAATATCAGTGCTATAATTAAATATCTTTTTATGAAAGGAAGAGGAGAAATGTTAAAATTAAGAAAAAGATTATTTTTAATTTTATCAATGGTTGGTGTAATTCTTTGTTTGGTATCATGTATTCCAGACGGATATATCAAGTTAAAGTTTGATGAAGAATTATACACAATTAAAGTAGGTGAAAAATTAGACTTTATGCCTACAGTTGTCAAGGATTCACATGAAAGTAATTATGAACTAGTATACGAATCATCTGAACAAACCGTTGCAACCTATATTGATGGAATATTAACAGGTTTAAAAGAGGGGACAACAGAATTAAAAGTTTTTGTTAAAGATAACCCTTCTGTATATGCAACTACAACAATTCAGGTTGTCTATACAGAGACATTAGATGTTGAATTTGACGTAAAAGATAAGATGTTAAAAGGACAGACATATAAAATTTCTTATGTTCTTCAAGAAGGTTGTATCGATCCGATTATCACATATCGATCAAATGATGATAAGATCTTAACTGTTGATAATGATGGGGTTGTTTTAGCGGTATCTAAAGGTACTACACAAATTATTGCTAGAGTTACCTCAAGTGTTGATGGTATACAGTATCGTGAATATGTTTTTGATGTTACGGTTTTAGAAGAAATATATGAGATAGAATATGTATTAGATGGAGGTATCAATCATCCAAATAATCCAACATCATATACTGATTCTGATTTACCAGTTGGTTTAAATAATCCATCTAAAACAGGCTATACTTTTGATGGTTGGTATTTAGATGCTGAATGTACTGGTGATAAAATAACAGAGCTTGATGCATCCATGAGTGGTAAAGTTACTCTTTATGCCAAATGGATAGCTACAAAATATACTATTGATTATCAACTTGATGGAGGCCTCAATCATCCTGATAATCCCCAAGGATATGATATGTTGACTCTACCAATTGAGTTATTAGAACCAACAAAAGAAGATCATCAATTTTTGGGTTGGTATCTCAATGATCAATTAGTAGATAAATTAGAAGTTGGCCTAGAGGGAGATATTACTCTTTATGCCAAATGGGAACAAATTGCATATTTCATTACTTTTGAATTAGATGGTGGTGTATGCGATAACTTACCAACAAAATACTTCATTGATGAAATAACATTACTTCCAGTTCCAACAAAAGAAGGATTTAAATTTTTGGGTTGGTATTTCAATGATGCATTAATTGAACAAATCAATGGTGAGCAAAGAGGCGATATTACAATTGTTGCAAAATGGGAACAAGAACAAGTGGTTGAAAAAGATTTAATTGTCGATCCAAATAATGAAAATGCATATGCGACAATAGAAGAAGCCCTAGATGCTGCAAAAGACGGAGATACTATTTTGGTGGTAGCCGGTACTTATCAAGGCTTTACAATCAATAAATCAGTAACCATCAATGGTGCGAATTGGGGAATTAATCCAGTTTATGAGACTAGAAATGCAGAAACTATTTTTACTAGTGATATTTTAATCAATTCAAATAATGTTGTGATTGATGGAATCGCTTTAACTGAAAAGGGACGGATTGTTGGTTCAACCAGTGGTGTTAGCAATATTCAATTGACAAATATTTATTGTTATGAGTCAACAGTCAATTCTACTGCACAAGATAGTTTAACTGCACCTATTCATTTTGTTCCAGAAACAGATGATACAAATGCCATTTTTGAGGATATAGAATTAACAAATCTCAAATATGAAAAATCTACAGGAAGACCAATGATTTTTTATGGTATGCAAATAATCAATTTAACTATAAAGGGTTGTTCTTTTGTTGGTAATGGTGCTAACTATAATGATGGAATTAAGATTGATAGTACGGCTTCCTTTGGTGTGAAGGGAAATGTTTCAATTATAAATAATCATTTTGAAAATTATTCTCAATATACAATTTGGGTTAGATCTTATAATGAAGGAACCTATGAAATCAAAAATAATACTTTCAAAAATTGTGGTCAAACAGCAGGAAGTCATGCTGCAGCAACTTTTGTAAAATATAGTGGTGCCTCAACAGGAACTGCTAAAATTGAATTCCAATATAATAAGGTAGATAATTCATATATGCTATTTAGATTAGATCAAACAGCTGATATGAGCGAAACTACTCATGATGTGCATATCAATTATAATAAATTATTTAACTGTTTAGCAACGTATTATATCAAAAATACCTATTCTTTTGCTATTGATGGTGCTAATAATTATTATGATCAAACTCCAGTAGCAAGTAAATTTATGGGTGTTGATGGCTGGGATACGTATTATGAAAATGAAACTGATGTTCCTGAATATGTTGATGAAAGTGCTGATCTTTGGGAGATTCAATATATTTTAAATGGTGGAACTTTACCAGCAAATGCTCCAACTAAATATGATAGTGAAGTTGGATTAACCAAACTTCCGGTACCAACAAATGGCAATTTCGTTTTTGTTGGATGGTATTTCAATGATGAAAAAATTACTGCTATTGAAAAAGGAACAACAGGAAATATTGTGCTTAGTGCGAAATGGCGTGAAGATGCATTATATGTAGGAGTTGGAGAGGATTGGTATTACTCTACACTTCAAGCTGCTTTAGACGATGCTAAAGAAGGAAGTAAGATTATTATTTTAGCTGGTGAGTATAATGAAAATGTTACGATTTCCTTGGCTAACTTAACAATTGTTGGACCAAATGCAGGAACCAATCCAAATACTTTCGCACGAGAAGAAGAAGCTGTTTTAACAGGCGTTATTACAGTTCTTGCTTCTGCTAATAATTTTACAATGGATGGATTGTCCTTTACAAAGGGTGCTAAAATCGTTGGAAGTGAAAACAAAGAGTATCATAACTTTAAGTTTGTAAATAATTTAGTTTATGATACAAATGCTTCTACTACTGATTGGGTTATCAATCGTTATGTGATGAAAGGATTTGTAGAATTCAATTTACCAAGTGGAGGTTCAACAAATCATTTCTATTTTGCAAATAATAGATTTACGAATGTTAGTGATGTTAACTTATTAATCAATAGAGTTGTTAATTTATCAGTAGAAGGGAATGTATTCTTAGACTTTGATCGAGATGCTATTAGATGTGAGGGTGGCTATAACCAAGGTATTATTTCATTTACGAATAATTATTTTGAACAAAGTGTTCAAAATAATGGATACAATGCAATCTTTATGTATGCTTTATCCGGACCTAGTGGATCAAATACAATAGTGTATGTGTTAAATAATACTTTTAAACAAATAGGTACTGATCAGTCTAATGCGGTTCCATATAATGGTGCAATTTCTGCTCATATTTTCCAAGAAAATAAAACAGCTTGGGAAATTACAGGCAATATTTTTGATCATTGCTATAATTATATGTGGTTAAGAAATAATGGAGCAAGTACATCTAATTGGAGTTGCAAAGTAGATAACAATCAATTTTTAGGACTTCCTACTACTCATTATTTTGGAACATATCAAGGTTCTGATACTGAAACTACAAATCCACATTTGGCAGAATTTGGTGCTAATTATTATGAAAATAATGAGGGTGAAGTGATTACTGATCTAACTTCTTATGCTAGTTTATTTAAACATTTAAAAACATCAGGTACTACTTTGGCAACTAAACCAATTGTTGATGAAGCAAAACCACTTGAATTTTATGTTATCAATTATGAACTTGATGGTGGTACTTTAAAAGGAAATTATCCAACTGCTTATAATAGTTTAATTAGTGAACCTATTGTACTACCTACTCCTACAAAATTGAATTGTGAATTTTTAGGTTGGAGTTTAAACGGAGATTATGTAACTGAAATTCCTTCAACTTCAAGAGGTGATATTGTGTTAGTCGCAGAGTGGAAAGTATTAGAAGGCGAAATTTATGATGTAACTTATATATTTAATGGTGGATATTCAGAAGAATACTTAGTTGCTCATTCTGGCAATGCTCCACATTTAACGATTAATAATTATAATTATAATAATGGTACATTCTGGGGTGGAAGATATACGAATGATATCTTTATTGGAACAAGTAGTTATGATCCTGCAGCAACTTTTTCTGATCGTATTTATATAGCTAAAAATTTAGAAACTGGTTTATATGAAATTGTTCAAATTATTTCTTCTGGTGCATCTAGTTGGCCAGAAGGTGCTGAATATGTTATTACTATTTCTAACTCTTACAACAATTATTGGGCAAGTATTAACCCAATTACAACTAAATTGACAGTTGGTCAAATGGTTGCTTTTGATCAAGCGATTGAGGATATTACCGCAGATGAACCAGCTACAGTATATTTCTTTAGTGAAGTACCTGAAGATGATACTTTAGTTGTACCTTCAAGATATAGTGATAAATTGATTGTTCCTGGTTATTTAGGATATAAATTCTTAGGATGGTATGATAGCGAGGATAATCTATATACTAGTTTAGAAACTTTGAATGGTGATCTTACTTTATATGCAAAATGGGAACAACTAAATCCTGTAACTAATATTCGAGTTGATGAAATTTGTGATGAACTAGAAACCGGTGATACTTTCCAAATTGTGGCAAGTGTAGAACCAAGTGATGCATATTTTAAAGATTTATTCTATGAATCAAGTAACACAGATATTATTACTGTATCAAGTACTGGTTTAATTACTGCTATTAATGCCGGAAAAGCAACAATCACAATTTACGATTATCTAAGAAAAGTTGCTTATGAACATGAAATTACTGTAAATTCGATTCAATCGGTTGACATTACATTTGAAGAACACTATGATGGATCAATTCATATTGATGATACATTGCAAATCATTGCTACAGCCTATGGAAAAGGTACAGAAAACGCTAAATTTATTTATGAATCAAGTGATGAGAATATCTTAACAGTGTCGGAAACAGGACTTGTAACTGCTCTTGCTAATGGTAAAGCAAATGTTTTAGTTACAATTGAAGGAACTCAAATTAATTTATCAGTTTGTATCACTGTAGGAGTATATTCAGAAGATACAGATATCGATAGATTAATTGCACTGCTTGCTAGAAACAATTTTGCTGTAGTAGAAACGGGTAACATATCTTTATATAATGATGGTGTTGAAAGAGTATATGTTTCTACTTATGGAAGTGTCAATAGATACTTATTTGATGAATTTAAGGTGGATGAAACATATTATGCAACAAGTGAGGCTAATCCAAATAACCATAAAGAACGTAGAAGTGTAGATACAATTGAATTTGTTACTGTTCATGACACCGCAACACTTACAGGTACAGTTGTATCAATTGCTCAAGGTATGTCAAGCGGTGAAACCTCCATTCACTATACAGTAGGTAATGATGCCATCTATGGTGTCGTTCCTGAAAAATATATTGCATATCATGCCGGTGATGGAACATCTGCAAGCTTTACTTGGACGAAAACCAATGCGGTTGCCACTAGCAATGTAGCACCTCAATTTGATGTTGTACAAAGTGGTTCTGCTTATTATCTATCACTAAATGGAACCATTACACAAATTGAAGTGCCAACAATTAATGGTGCGGCACCTTCTGCTAGTTATTTATCAATTCTTGGCCCAACTTGGAAAGTAGAGAATGGGTATTACTATATTGGTGAACCATTATGGTATTCATCTAGTTATAATACAATTGGTTCTCGTGGTGGAAATAATAATTCAATTGGTATTGAAATGTGTTCTAATTTATCTGGTGATATCTATGATACATTCCAAAGAACTGCACAACTTGTTGCCGATATCTTATTAAGAAATGATTTAGATACAACAAGAGTGAAAATGCATAATACTTGGAGTGGTAAAAATTGTCCTCAAACAATGATTTCTGGTTCTTATTGGGATAGTTTTATGGAAATGGTTGAATTACAATATGAAATTCAAAAGAATTATAGTAATGCAAAAATTTCTATTCAATCTAATAATCCTGATATTATTGATAATACTGGCCGAGTAATCAAAGCACCAGTTATTACGACAACAGTATCTTATGATTTAACTGTTGAATTAAATGGTCAAACTAAAACGATTACTTTACATAGTATTGTTCCTGGTACAACAACTTGGGAACAATGGGATGGAACTTATCCTGCAAGTAGAATTTGGAATAATGGTGTTTTCGCAAGATAAAATAAAAATCACTTTATAAATTATAAAATAAACACTCTATGAAATGTTAAAACATTAGAATAGAGTGTTTTATTATTGAATATATAAATACGATATACTATTGACAAGATGTGACAAAGATGATATAATTATCTTCTAGTAGAAGATAATTAGGAGAAATGAAATGAATTATAAAGAATTATCATATAAATTTATGCGTATTTTTCGAAAGAGAAATCACCTTATTCATCGAGTGAAAGAATTAGATAAAGGAGAAAATGGTATTTTACAAACCCTATTTATCTATGAAGAAATTCATCAAAAAAATTTAACACCAGGTGAACTATGTGCAATTCAACAATTAACAAGTGGTCGAATTGCATCTACGCTTAAAAATCTAGAAAAAAAGGCTTTTATTAAAAGAATGATGGCTGAAGATGATCGAAGAAAAACGATTATTAAATTAACAGAAAAAGGTAAGATTGTGGCAAAAAGAATTATGGATGATATTGCAATGAGTATCAATAAGATGATTCATAAATTAGGAGAACACGATTCACAAGAATTTCTTCGCATTCTTAACCGATTATACGAATAAAAAGGTGGTGTAATTTATGAATACTTACTTACTAATATTGAATAAAGAAACGATAATTACCATCCATTATATTTTCTTTATTATACTAGGATATTTACTGGGTAGTATTATGTTTGGGTATCTAATCCCTAAAATTTTTAAACAAGTGGATACGAAAAAAGATAGTGAGGATGGAAATCCAGGAACTGCGAATGCTTTTATTCAAGGTGGCATGCTATGCGGAATTTGTACACTTTTATTAGAATTAGGCAAAGGGTTTGTTCCCGTTTATTTAGCTAAAAATACGATTTCACCTAATCATATTTTGTTTTCATTTATTATGCTTGCACCTGTTGTAGGCCATGCTTATCCTCTTTATAGTGGGTTTAAAGGTGGTGGAAAATGTATTGCAGTTAGTTTTGGTAGTTTATTAGGTTTATTTCCTTATTTGCAAATGGGACTTTTACTTGCTTTTTGGCTTCTTTTCTTTTCATTAATCATTATTGTTAAACCACATACTTTAAGAATCTTTTTTGCTTATTTTGCTTTTATTTTAACAAGTATTTTTATTGTTAAATCATTCATCATTTTTATTGGATGTTTGAGTATTTCAATGATTGTTGGCATTAAACATCTTGCATCATTTAGAAAAATGGAGGAAACTGAAGTGCGCTTTGCCTTTAGAAAACGTTAATATGAAATTTTTAATCTTATCATGTAAAACTGGTGGAGGTCATGATGCAGCTGCCAATGCTTTAAAATTTCAATTTGAAAAAATGGGACATGAAGCCTTTGTTTTTGACTATTTAACGCTTGCAGGAGAAAAAGTAGCAAAAAGAGTTGCGAATGCCTATGTCAATACAGTCAAAACAGTTCCTTATGTTTTTGGAGAAGTGTATAAATTGGGAATGTATGTTAGTAAACATTCAAAAGAATCCCCTGTGTATAAAATAAATAAAAAGATGGCAAAATATTTAATCCCTTATTTAGAAGAACACCACTATGATGCCATTATTATGACTCATCTTTTTCCGGCTGAAACTTTAACTTATATGAAAAAAGAAAATGTCAAATTGCCACTTTTTGTAGGGGTGGCTACCGATTATACTTGTACACCATTTTGGGAGGAAACAGATTGTGATTTTTATATCATTCCTCATGAATTATTGATGAGTGATTTTACTAAACGAGGAATGCCGATTGATAAATTATATCCTTTAGGAATTCCTTTTACTCCTAAAATTTTAAATCCTATTAGCAAAGAGGAAGCAAGAGAAAAACTACAATTGAAATTAAATAAAAAAATTGCTTTACTACTTGGTGGCAGTATGGGTGCTGGTAAATTGATTCAACTTGTTAAAAACTTTAATAAAATTAAAGATAAAAATTATCTTCAAATTGTTGTTATATGTGGAAATAACAAAAGAATATATCATAAATTGCTTAAATTGTATGGCACAAATGAAATGTTTGTTATTTTAGGTCATACCAATCAAATGGATTTATATTTGAAGGCTTGTGATATCATTTATACAAAACCAGGAGGACTTACATCAACAGAGGCTGCCGCATCAAGATTACCCCTTGTTCATACTTTTCCTATTCCAGGGTGTGAAACTGCTAATAAAAATTTCTTTCATCATCTTGGTATGTCAATTTCAGCACCAAATGCCAAAGAACTCACTGAAATAGGGTTAAAGTTACTAAATAGTGAAAATGACATGGAAAACATGAAAAAAGCTCAAGAAAAAAATGTTCAGCTTGATGCTACTGAGAAAATTGCTCAATTGATTATTGATAAAGTTCAAAAACAAAATCAAATTTGAAGTTAAACTGGTATGGGGTCAATATTAAAATTGTATCAATATCATTGTTGATGAGAAAAAATATTAATATAAAAAAATAAGTGGAAGATAAATGGTTTTTCCGCTTATTTTTTATAAAGAAATGATATAAATGAATGATATTATTTATTGTAAAAATATGTCTTTTTACAATAATGTAGTATAATATACTATATAATGAATACGATTCTATTCATCGTAATAAAGTGATAATACCAGTTAAATAGTATAAGTAAAAAATTGAATCGTTTGATATTTGTAAATTGAAAGGGATATTCATAATTTATGGATAAAAATTCTAAAACAATTATAAGTGCTTGTTATATAACCAATATAATTTGTTCAGCAACTTCATGTGTTTCTCCGCTATTATTTTTAACGCTAAAAACAATGTATAATATTTCATATTCATTACTAGGGTTACTTATTGTAATTGGGTTTTTAACACAATTATTTATAGATTTGATATTTACTTTTTTTAGTAAGAAATTTAATATAAATCTATGCGTTATTTTAATGCCAATTCTATCAGTAGTTGGATTGATTATGTATGGATTAACACCATGGATTTTACCGCATCATGAATATATTGGTTTAGTTATTAGTACTTTTTTTATTTCTATTTCGAGTGGGTTAGTTGAAGTTTTGTTAAGTCCTTTGGTTGCTACCTTACCATCTAGCAATCCAGATAAAGAAGTTAGCAAATTACACTCTGTTTTTGCTTGGGGTGTTGTGGGAATTGTAATTGTTTTTTCTTTATTTATGAGAATTTTTGGGTATGATCATTGGCAATATTTTATATTCATCATTACTATCTTTCCTATTCTTTCCATCATACTGTTTAGTATCAGTAAATTACCAAATATTTATTTTGATGAAAAGCAGTCTAAAATAAAGACCTTATTGAAAAATAAATGGGTATGGCTAGGATGTATAGCAATCTTTGTAGGTGGAGCTACTGAAAATATTATGTCTCAATGGGCATCTACCTTTTTGGAATTATCAGTTGGGATTCCTAAAGTTTATGGGGATATATTTGGTGTTGCAATGTTTTCACTGATGTTAGGGCTTGGAAGAACGTTATATTCTAAATATGGAAAACACTTGTCTAAGATTATGATAATAGGTTCATTTGGCGCAACGATTTGCTATATCATTGCTGGTATTAGTATGATTCCTTTTTTGGGATTAATTTGTTGTGGATTGACAGGTTTTTGTGTCTCCATGCTTTGGCCTGGTAATTTAATAGAGTGTAATCACAAAGTGAAAAATGGTGGTGTTGTCTTATTTGCATTCATGGCTGCTGGGGGTGACTTAGGGGCTTCTGTAGGTCCACAGTTAATTGGTATTATTACGGATGCTGTTGCAAAGTATTCTAATATAATTCATACTGCTTCACAATATGGTTTAAATGCTGAACAAGTAGGAATGAAATTGGCTATATTGATATGTACCATTTTTCCGATTATATCCACAATCATATCTATTATAAATAATAGGTATTATCGCAAAAATTCTAATAAATGATAAAAATAGTAGAGTAGTAAAAAAGAAGTAAATGCATCATTTTTGTGTTATTTATGTAACGTTGTACGTTGAATTTGTCCATTTGAAAATAGGGCAAAAATAGGCGATTTTAATTGAAAAAGTACGCTATTTTACTATATTTGTGTTTAAACTTGAAATTTTGTGGTGTAATTAGAGTTGTGAGAAAATAGCTGTTTTTCATCATACGATAGGGGTTGAAAGTTCAATTTTAATAGGTATGAGTGAAAAACACTTATTAATTTTATTAATTATCGTATTGCTGGATAATGTAATCTTTTAGTATATTGTTTGTTGTAGCAAAAGAGATGGTGCTATGGATATAGAACAAACAAGAAAACAACGATTGAAGATTATTGATGAAATACCAGATTTAAGATTATTATATGAATTACGTAATAGCCTTATAGTCATTTATCCAAATTCTAAAGATTCAGATAAGCATATTTCAACAGTAGAATTACTACTAGAAATAGAGAAAGTAATATGGGATAGAATAGATGAAATAGAAAGAAGTGGAGATATTGTTGAATGATATATTATTATATTCAAACCCGCATATTTGCACCATTAAAGTAAGTCAAAAAGTCTTCTGATGTTTAGAAACATTTGAAGGCTTTTATTCATTTTTATACTCTATTTAGTATGGATTTTAGCTAAATAGGGTATTTTTTTATGCTTTTATGAAACATATAGACCGACACTAACTGTTCGATTATGTAGGTGTTGAAACTTTTTCAATTTCTCAAAAGTGGGGATTTGAATGTATTAAAGTATTTTAAGAAATTTTGCAATAATCGGGATTTGAACCTATAAGAGATAATGGTGGAAATAAATGTAAAAAAGTAGTATAATATATTGTAGATATATAAATGTTTTTGCTGTTATTATCACGTCACATTCCATTTTTGTCTGGAATGTGAAAAACAAAAAAATAACAATAATTAGCCGAAAAATACATAGATTATTTAAAAAATAGTACTTTTGATTACTTTCACTAAAAAAATTCTTAAATATGTTTAAAAAATATTGATATTTATGCAAGAATCATTAAAAAATAAAAAATAGACTTTTAAGTAATCTGACTACATCAAGATTTTTTAAAAGTCTTAAAGGTGAAAAAGTATAAAAAGTATAAATAGGAATAATAATCTTGTACAAAATAGCGGCGGACGCGTCTGAACATCTATTTAAAAAGTGTTCAATTTATTTAAAAAATGTATAAAACCTAATACAAAAAGTGTACAAATATATTTATAAAAATGTACAAACTTAAAAATATAAAAGTTAGAAATATCTTATAACTATTACGAAGAGGAGATTAATATGTTACAAACTTTAGCAGAATTATTAAATGTAACAAATGAAGAATTGAAAAAACTTGGTGTTCTTAATGTTTATTTAAATTATGATAGCGGATATTATATTAACATTAAATTGTTAGAAAAGACAGATAATCCTTTTTTTAAAAGTTCATATTCAAAAATATTAGAACATTTCAATGTATTATATGACTTTCTAAAGGATAGTAAGAAAGAAGGAGATACATTCTGGAAAGCAGCATTTAAAATGTTTAATTATCCAGAAGTAAATGAAGTATGCATTGGATTAGCAAAAGGTAAATTCGGAAAAGGTTTAACGTCAAAAAAATTGCGCATAGAGATTTTAAGAAATGCAAAAGAAATAATTGATAGTGGTAATGTTAATGATAAAATATTTTTGTATCTTGAAATATTTAGTGAAAAAGTTGGCGTAGATTTATTTAGTGATATGATTGCTAATATAATCTTAGAAGATATTAAAAACTATACTAGACATATTAATCAAACTTTAAATAAAGAAAATGAATATTATATAAATGAAGTTAAAAATAAGAATGTTTATTATTTGCCGTTAGAAATTTTATCAGATATTCCTACACCAAAATTTATGTGTGATATAGATAGTTGTATAACTAAGAACCAAGAAGTAAAAAATCATATGAATGATATTATTGGTTCGGAATGGCGCAATAGAACTAGTGAAGAAAAGAAACGAATGGTTTCAGAAATGATAAAAAATGATCCTAAAGTTTATTCTGAATTTTCAACAGCTTATGAGAATGACGAAACTGAATTATATGATTTTAATAGTGATAAAATTGGTTCAACAAAGCTTCCAGAAATAGCAGAAACATTTTTTACAACATCACATTCACTAGGGCAAAATGTTGATATAATGAAATTTTTTGATGAATTCAAGGACAAAATGGAAAATAATAATGGAGCAAGTTTGCTGTATGAAAATGGCAAGATTAGACGAGAGACATATTGCCAAACCTTTTTACAAATAGGATTGCAATTATATTATAGAAATAATGAAATAGATATATCGCGTGAATGTAATTTAGGTAGAGGACCTTTAGATTTTAAAATTGTAACAACAAACCAAAAATTTGCATTAGAGATTAAAAAATTTTCTAATCCACAAATAATTCATGGTATACAAACTCAATTACCAGAATACGCTAAAGCTGAAAAAATAGAGAATTTAATTTATGTTGTCTTTGATGATATTGAGGATAGTGATGCAAAATACAAAAAAATTAATTTAATAAATTCTATAGCTAATGACTTACCATATAAAGTCGAAGTTGTATATATTGATGTTAGAATCAAAAAATCTGCAAGTGTATACGAAGGTGAATAATATGAAAAGGACTATAATAATAATTATTTTTAGTATATGCGCATTGGCTTGTGGAACAATGATTTGGATAGACAGTAGTTTATTAAATGCCATTGCAACAGTGTTAATTGGACTAATAACAGGAGTGCTTTCTTCTACATTAGTTACGTTGTATTTCAATTCAGAAGAAAAGAAGCAAAAAGAGGGAATAAAAAAAACAAAATTAGAGAGTTTCTTTTATTCATGTGCTGATTTTATGTATTGGATTGAGAGAGACATAAATGAAATGATTGATGAGAAAGTTATCTTACTTAACAATCGTAAACAGATTATTAGTTTTATTGATAAATTAAAAGAAGAAAATAAAAATAAAATATTAGACGAATTAGATGAAAAATGTGATTACTTGGTTAATACAGGAATAAGCTATATATCACCATTCTTTTATTCATATATTTCTTTGGATAACAATTTGCTTTTGTTACAAGAAATAATTAATGTTAATGAATACAACTTTTTTAATAATATGATTAGAAAGGATATATTTAAGGATTTTATTGAAAGAAGAAAAGAGCATAGATATTTTGAGGGTGCAAGTGCAGAATATTTGCTTCATAGTATTAAAGTAGCATTGAATTTAGTATATGATTCTGTAAAAGTCTTTCCTCAAATAAAAGAAATTTATGGAACTATAAAGAAAGATATGGAATAATAGTGAAAATCATTAATATAAATTCATATATCTATAATCTTCATTTTGAAAAGCATTAGACCTTACACAAGGTCTTTTTTGTTTTTATAATGTCAAAAAATGTTAAAATATTGAGAATAACTTCTAATTAAAATGATAAAAATATTGTAGATGTTAACGAGATAAATGTAAGATAAAAGGTGTAAAAAGCGTAGAAATAAATTGATAAATTACTGGTAAAAAATACCTATATGCGGTATAATATGATTATAAATAAGTACAAATAGGAGGTGGAAATATGCGTACAACAACTAGAGGTGTAATTAGTTTAAAACAACTTCAAGAAGACTTTTCTTCAGTAGAAACTATTCTTAGAGAAGATGGAGAAGTTACTGTAATTACTGAATCAGGCTTTGCTTTTAAAATGTCAGTTTTAAATTACAATGATTTAATTAGAACTAATGAACAAAAGAAGAAAAAGATGACTTTACCAGAAGCTATTAAAAGAGTGTTGTTAGCAGGTCCACAGGAAGGAATGCATTCTGTCGACATTGCTAAAGAAATTACAGCTAATGAGTTTTACTTTAAAAAAGACGGATCATTTGTTGATGGAAAGCAAGTTAGATCATGTGCAAATAATAATAGTGATATTTTTGTTTGCTTACCTAATAACATCATTAAATTAAAAACTGATGAAACAACAGTAATTGTAAAAGATAAAAAATAAGTTTATTTGTAGAGTAAGTAACTTTTTGCTAGAGCATAATAATGTGCTTTAGCTTTTTTCTTTATATAAGACATGATATAGATGATGTTTCAGAATATAGACCCCGTTTTAAGGGCTGTAGCAGTTCTTTATTTGAAAAGAATGTAAAAACAAGGATATAAATCTTTATGAGGATGTTGACAAAATTTAAGAAAATAAAAAAATTAGGACGTTAATCCTAATTCTCTTGTTCAATAATTTCTTTAATTTTATAACCTAATTCTTTAATAATGCCACAAACTAAAGCATTTCCCATCATGAAATATCTTTTCTTTGAAGTCATACCAGTATTAGTCCAGTTATCGGGGAATTGATTTAGTCTTTCAGCTTCGACTGGAGTAAGTATTCTTAATTTTTTAGTTTTAATATCTTCAACAACATGTGTACTACGATTAATAGTTCCTTCACTTGTTAACATTGTTCTTCCTGGCATATCTAAATAATCTGGGAAGCACATTGCACCTTCAGAGTAGTTATATTCTACGCCAGATTTGCTAACTCTTGGTATTTTCTTACTACCTTTTAAATATCTGAATTTTGCTTCTTGAACTTCATTAATAAAGCATTCATTTGGAATATTTTCAGTTTGAATTATTTCACCTAATGTTATTGCTTTCTTAATTATTGGTAAGACTTTTGTAGTATGCACTTTGTCTTTAAACATAATACCAGAATTTTCAAAACCAAATTTGTATTCATTAGTTACTTCGATTAATGAAGTATATGATTCTTTAGAAATGTCGGATGTAGTGATTTTTTCAAATGATTCAATAGGGAATGCTTTTGCGAAAAACCCTGATTCATTAATAATACTTCCTATACTATTCTTTACAATCTTTTTATAATAGTTAGTTGATTTATGGAAACCAAATATATAAATTCTACGTCTTTTTTGTGAGAAACCATATTCGGCTGCATTTATAACTCGCCATTCAACCCCATATCCTAAATCATTTAAGCAACGGAGCATAATACCAAAATCACGCCCACGTTGAGTAGAAGGGGATTTAAGTAATCTATCTACATTTTCAAGTAAGATAAATGGAGGTTTTTTAGTTTTTAAAATTTCATTAATTTGCCACCAAAGAACACCTTTTTTTCCTTCAATTCCTTTTTCTTGTGAAAGACTTCTTGCAACTGAATAGTCTTGGCAAGGAAATCCCCCAACAAGTAAAGTATGATTAGGAATTGATTTTTTGTCTACTAAACTAATGTCTATATTAGAATGATTTGGAGTATTACCAAAATGCTTAATATAACAATTAAAAGCATCTTGAGTAGTAGTAGATGGTTCCCATTGGTTTGCCCATACAAATTTAAAGTTGTCTTTTTCTATAGTGTTACCAGATTCGTCAAGAGTTATTTCATTTAGACCAACTCTGAACCCGCCAACACCAGCAAAAAGCTCAATTACTGTTTTGTCCATATTATCACCATTTTCTAAAAGATTGTAAAATATTATCAAATATGCTATAATTATAACATAAATTGAAGAAAAGATCAAGTAAAAAGTTTATAAAGTTTCAGAAGGAGCATTATATGTCAAAGTACAATAGGGGCTTAACAAAAGAAGAAATAGAAAAAATAAGTGAAGAAGTAGTAGGTAAAACTTTTGGTGAATTAGGTGATTTCAAATACAACCTTGATGACTTTAATTACAAAGGTGGTATGGGTGTGTTGATGGAAGAGAACGTTTTTCAATACGAAGCTAATAGTGATGCAAATCCAGACTTTTACGAAGCTAAAATTGAGTTAAAGGTTACACCAGTTAAGAGAAATAAAAACGGTACTTACTCAGCAAAAGAACGCTTAGTATTAAATATTATTAACTATATGGAAGAATACAAAAATACTTTTGAAACTAGTAGCTTCTGGCATAAAAATGAAAATTTAAATTTAATGTTCTATTTGTGGGAAGAAGGAGTCCCTAGAAGTGATTACAAGATAATTAAACATTTATTATATACTTATCCTGAAGAAGACTTATTGATTATTAAACAAGACTGGGAAGTAATAGTAAATAAAATAAGAAATGGTTTGGCACATGAAATATCAGAGGCCGATACATTATATTTAGGTGCATGTACCAAGGGGACCAATAAAGAATCAGTAAGAGAACAACCATTTTCTGAGATACTAGCTAAGCAAAGAGCATATTGTCTTAAAACTTCTTACATGACAAATTTAGTACGAACTAGAGTTATGGATGAATATACTGAGAGTCTTATAAGTGCTGAAGAATTACATAATAAAACATTTGAAGAAAGTTTATATGATAAGATTAAATCTTTTATTGGAAAGTCAAAAACTGAATTAATTAAGAAGTTTGGATTAAATCCAAAATCTAAAGATGTTATAGAAAGAATATTTGCGAAAATGTTAGGAATTAAAGGTAAAGTTAATGATACTGATGAATTTCAAAAAGCAAATATTACTTGTAAAACTATAAGAGTTAATGAAGATAATACAATAACTGAAAGTATGTCTTTTCCAGCATTCAAATATAAAGAAATAATACAAGAAGAATGGGATACTTCTACATTAAGAAATATTTTTTCTGAAAATAAGTATTTGTTTGTTATATTTAAAGAAAAGAATAATGAGTTTTATTTTTCAGGAATTAAACTTTGGAATATGCCACTATCTATCCTAGAAAATGAAGTTAAATCGGTATGGGATAAAACTGTGGAAGTAATTAAAAGTGGAAATATAGTAAAAAGTGTTGGTAAAACAAGAAAGACTAATTTCCCTGGAATGAAAGAAAACAATGTTGCACATGTTAGACCTCATGGTAGGAACTCAAAAGATGTTTTTGAATTACCTGTTGCAGACAAATTAACAGGATGTAAAGTTTATACAAAACATTGCTTTTGGTTAAACAATAAGTATCTGGAAAAGATATTAAATGATGAGCTGTAATAGAAATATTGCAGCTTTTTTTGCAATAATAGCAAAATATTTTATAAATATTACAAAATAATTGACAATTATTACTAGAATATGATATAATTTTATCAAGGTGATAATATGGACAACAAAAAAGAAAATTTTAAAAGAATAGCTGAAAATAGAGTAAACAAGATTCTAACATTATATAAACAATTGGAAAATTTGAGTAATACATCATTTTATGAATATACAAATGATCAAATTGAAAAAATTTTTGAAACTTTAGAAGAAGAACTTAAATCTACAAAGGAAAAGTTAATTAAAGAAAATAAAGAGAAAGGCAAGAAAAGGTTTGAATTATAATGTATAAGTATTATAAAGAAGTACTTTCTTTTTATGACATAATGGCTCTTTCTAACTGTTTACACTATATTTCTGAAAATAATGAATCTATTTCAGATGAGCTAATAGTTGAGAATATAGAAAATGGAAAGGTCGATTTATCTTTTATAAAAGAATTAATTACTACCCAAAAGTTCTCAAAAATGCAACAAAGATTTGTTGAGATGAAACATAGAATCAAATATTATAGTAAGTATACAAAAGAAGAACTAATAGAAATGTTTTTGAAATATACTGAAAATAACATTTTATCTTATATGGATATTGCATTAGTATTAAATGAGTTAAATAAGAAAATACGAATGATTAATAATGATGTTTTTTTAATAAAATATGTTTTTTATCATGATAGTGATTTGTGTTTTAGCCTTGAAAAATTACTTAATGATATGCCTAATGAATTAAGTAATACTGAATTAAACACGATTATTGAGAGTAAATTTACTGCCAAACTTTTAAAAGTTAAAAACTTAGAAACATTTAGTGATATTCAAAATTTGAATATTGAATTATTATATTTAATATTTTTAGAGGATATCGAAAAGCTTTCGTGTATTTCAGAAACATATTTATATATTATTAATGACATAGAATCATTTCATAGAAAAATTGAAGATATGATTTGGAAACCAAACGAAATTTTTGTTATTGATAAGAGATATTCAATAGATGGAATTAATCAAACTTTAGAGGAAATAGGTAATCAGTTAAATTTGACACGCGAAAGAGCTAGACAAATAATAAGTAAAGCAGTTGATAAATTAAAGAAAAACAAAGATAAATTTTTAAAAATTATAGGAACGTTATTTGATATTTATAAAACTGATGATAATCTATTACAATTAGAAGAGTTGATAAAATATTTAGGTGAAAAAAATGTTAAATATTATTTAGCAATTTTATTAGATAAGGAAATAAATTCAGAAACACTAATTAATTATGATGAAGAATTTAAAGTGATTTATTATGATAATAACTTGAGTGAAGTAATAGATACAAAAATTTTATTGTTAGATAATGTAATCTTTTTTACAGATTTGCAAAATTATACAATATTTGAACAACAAATAATTGAAAGTAAATATAGAAGAAAAGATACTTATTATATTAAGACAAATGTAAATAAGTCGTTAATATATTGTTGCATCATTGATGAATTATTTCCAAATGGATGTAGAATCCATGATGACAATAATATCGCTTTGATAAATAAAAGATATTATGAAATATATGGTATCGACGAAACAATTGATGGTAGAACCTTAGGGTCATATGTAGATAGAGAAAATTATTGTATGATAGACTTTGGTACTTTTGTTAATAGAAATTCAGTACCTATAATAGATGATGAATTCAAAGAAAAATTTCAGGAATATAATATTACAAATTGGTATTATGTTAAAGGCATAATTGATAACTTTTCTGGACATGAATTAGAAAGCAAAAAAGCTTATATTCAGATAAAAGATTCAAATTCAACACCTGTAGAGGAAATATGCCAATTTGTTAAAAAACAAGAATATATCTTTTCCATGAAGCAAATTAAGGATAAGTTTCCTGGAATTAAAAGTTATATGATTTATAACGTATTATATTCAATGGAAAATTTAGTTTTTTTATCAAAAGAAAAGTATGTATGGATTGATAAAATAAAATTAAGTTTAGAAGATATTAATTTGATTAGAGAAAATATTGAATTTTTATTTAATAGTTTAAAAACAAAAATTATTAGTACAAAAAAATTATATTCAAGAATGAGAATACTGTATAGTGATTTTTGTGAAAAAAATGTTTTTATTTTTGATGATTATTCATTATTTTCCATATTAAAAATAATCTTTAAAGATTCATATTATTTTTATAGACCTTTAATAGGGAAAGAGAAAATAAACTCTAACTCTTCTAGAGGAGTAATAATGAATTATTTAGAAGATTATGATACAGTCAAAGTAGATTCTATTGCTAAATATATACAAAAAATGAATATTAGATATTTAACAACTGATGAGATTTTTGAAACAACTTCAGAGCAATTTTTACAAATTGATAGTGAAACAATAGTAAGAAAAGAAATTGCTTCCATTAATAAATTTGAGTTGGAAGCTATAAGTAAAAGTATAAAATTACACATTTATAATTATGGTTCATGTTATATTTCTGAAATAAGTTCTTACGTCAATTATCCTAATATTAAGTATAAATGGAATAAGTATTTATTATTGGGAATAGTTCGTAGTTACTTAAAAGATGAATATAGTATTATACAAACTAACAAATCAAATAATTATTTAAATCTAGAATTCGAAATAAGGAGGAACTAACATTGATGAATGAACAAATTAAGTGGAGATTTCCACGCGGGAATTATAGTAAAAAAAGAGGAATTTCATCATCAGAATTTGAAACTTTTAAAAAAGACCCATTTAAATCTTTAGCAAGAGAGATATTGCAAAACTCAATAGATGCTATAGATTCAGATGAAGAACCTGTAAGAGTTGAATTTAATGAATTTGAAGTAAATAGAGAAGATGTACCTGGAATAGATGATTTTGAAAAAGAGCTTGATAATTGTTTATCTTCATGGAAGGGCGATAGTAATTGTGAAGTTGTTTATCAAACTATGTTGGAAGAAATAAGAAAAGATAGAATACGTTGTTTAAGAATTAGCGATTTTAATACAACGGGGTTAAAAGGTATAGAAAGAAACTCAATTGAAAACAATCAGTTCTTAGCACTAACAAAAGGAACGGGTATTTCAAAAAAGAAACCCGGAATAAGTGGCGGTTCTAAAGGGGTTGGAAAATATGCAGCATATGGAACATCAAGATTTAGTTTAATCTTTTATTCAACTAAGACTATAGAAGGACATAAAGGTAGCATTGGGGTAGCAGAATTAGTATCATCAGAAATTCAAGATGATAGTGCTATTAAAGATTGGACACAAGGTATTGGATTCTATTCTATTAATGATTATAATGAACCAAATACACAGATGTTAGATTTGGATCCTTCATTTAAAAGAACTGAATGTGGAACTGATATATTTATAATTGGATTTAAGTCGGCTGAAAATTGGGAAAAAGATGTAATAAATAGATTGTTAGATTCATTTTTAATAAGTATATATCGTGAAAAATTAGAAATAAAAATAAATGATGTTGAGATTAACAAAAGTAATTTGAAAGATGTAGTTTTTTCTGATTTAGTTGCTACAAAAGAAAAAGCTAATATAATTTCACAATATAGATTAATTAGTAATGAAAATAATGATGTAAAAAGATTTGATATAGAGACAGATTATGGAACATTAGATTTATATGTTTTACCATTATCAAAAAGTGAAGAAGAAATAGCAATGCATAAATGTGTAATGGTACGATATCCGTTTATGAAAATTAAAACATTACCATTAAGTTCTAATATAAGAGTGTCAGCTTTATGTATAATTAAAAATGATGAATTAGGGAAGATATTATTGAGTATTGAAAATCCTCAACACATCGATTGGGAATACAAACGAATTGAGGATCCTAGTCAAAGAAAAGAAATAAAAAATACAATGGATGATGTTCATCAACAAATTCAAGATTATGTTATTCAATGCATTCAAAGCGGGGAAGTTAAAGAATTAGACCCTTCAGGTGCAGGTGATTATATCCCAGGTGTTGATAGCGGCGAAAATGAAGGATTAAATGATGAAAACACAAAAGGACAAGACAAATGTGTCGTTAAACCATCAAAAGTAAATAGAACAACTTCCAAAAAACCAATTAGAGAAGAACCAGATAGTGCTGGGTTAGAACCTGAAATTGGAAATGAGGGTGCTGATGGTGATGATGTTGAACACCCAACAGGAAAAAATAAAGGACACGGTGAGTCTCGCCAAGGTGGAGAGGGACAAAGTGAAAAGAAACCAGGAGAAAATATCGTTCTTGCAATCAGAGAATTAACTGGAATAAAATACCGTGTGATTTTAATGGATAAGAACGCAGGGAAGTATAGAGTAGTTTTTGATTATATTGAAAACTTGAATAATTGTAAATTATCATTCTTTATTTTAGATGATGTGGGACATAGAGAAAAAGTTCTTATTGAAGGGATAAAATGCAATGGTTGTGAAATATCTTCAAATGACAATTTCTTATTTGGTCCATTTGTTGTAAATAAAGGAAAAAATATTTTAGAAGTAGACACAAATACAAGAGGAATATTTAGTTGTGAGGTGAAAATATATGCAAATAGCTAAAAAGATTTTCCCATATCCTATAATCAATAGAGAGTCACAGTACTCTACATATAACAATTCTAGTTTTTCATTGGAATTAGAGGAAATTGATTCTGAGAGAATATTCTACTTAAAGAAAGTTAGATACTCAACTGACAGTGAATTGCTAAAAAAATTAATTGATGATAAAAAAGTTGAAGTTGCATTAATCATAGAGTGTTCTGAAACAATTTATAGAAAAAAAATAATTTTAAATGAAGAAGGTATAGACATCCCGTTATATAAATCAGACTTCAGTGGTAGAGTTGTTTATTCTATATATGCATATACAACTCAAGATATTATTTTAGAAACATCAGACGAGTTTCTAGAAGATTATCAAGGAATTAATTATGATCTAGAAAAATATTCAATTATAGCTGCTGATGATGGTAGAACTATTTATATGAATCATGAAGAGACTGAAGATAATGTGGTTAAATCAATATTTTCAGTTGTACCAAGATTAGATAATAATGATAATGTATTTCATGTTGACTACGAAACTGGAAAGAAAATAACTATATCATTGTCAGAAAATGATTTTAATAATTATAATGAAATGTTTAACATTGATACATATAAAGAATTGTTTTTCTCAGTTTTACTTGTACCTTCATTAACTGAGGCTTTAACAAGATGTAAAATGTTAGTCGTAAATGACGAATACGAATTAGATGACGTTGAACAAGCTTATAAATGGTTTAAATCTATTATAATGGCATATGAAAAGCAAATAGGAAAAGAATTTACGGTAGAAGATTTTAAAGAAATTTCTCCAGTTGTGTTAGCACAACAGTTATTAGGTAAGCCATTATCACAATCTTTAAAAACTATTTTAACAAGTTCAAGAACTCCAAAAAATGTAGGTGATGACGATGAGTAGAATTAATATAAAAATGGTAAGTGAAGATGCATTGATTACAATAAAGAAAAATATTAATGTAATAAACAATTATGTGAAAGAAGAAAACACTAATGAGTGGATTCCAGTTGTTTTAAAAGGTATCAATCCAATATATGTTGAAAAAAAGATTACAATAGAAGATTTTGAGTTAATAGAGAATAAAAAAGTAAATGATAAAGATATAGACTTTAAAAATTCAATAACTTTATATGAGCATTTAAAAGATATTCCACGATTTATTTTATCAAGTGAAAACTTTTGGTTATGGTTATATTTAGAAAAGTTTTATAATGTTGTAAGAGACTTTATGCCTATAACTAGTTCATCAACTTTTAAAGATCATTATTTGTTCTCAGGTGGGATAAGAAGAGGTATTTTCTTTGGCGTATTATCAAGAATGTTTTATCGTGTAGCATTAACTGTTGATGAAACAAAAGAGGACAAATATGAACTTACTCGTTGGGTAATAGATAATCCAGAAAGATTTAGAAACTTATCATGGCGTTCGTATTCTTCCGAAAGTCATTTGGTAAGAGGCGCAGTAAGAGGAGAAAAAAGATTTGTTGATGAATATGGTGAAGATACAAAATTATATCAAGAGGTAGCAAAACAAATATCATTATTTGGAAGCGTAAAATTATTAGATTCTATTTCTGAAGAAGATATTGAAAATATGGTATATAAATGCATGGTAGAAATGAAAAAAGCTGAAGAGGAAAAGTAATATGAAACCCTTTGTAAAATGGGCCGGTGGCAAGCGCCAAATATTAAAATACATTAGAAAATTTATAGATAATTCTCATGAAGAAAATAATAATGATTTTACATATATAGAACCGTTCCTAGGCGGTGGAGCAGTATTTTTCGATTTGTTACACAAAAAAGCAATAATAAACGATTTGAATAGCGATTTAATTAATGCATATGAGATTATTAAATCTGATAAATATAAAGCCTTGATAGAGGCATTGAAAGAATTAGATGTTCAGTATCGTGAAAATCCAGATGAGTTTTACTATGATAAAAGGTCAGAAGATAGAGAAGATGGGTGGCCAGATAAATATGACAAAGTTCATAGGGCTGCAAGAATGATTTTCCTAAATAGGACATGCTATAATGGTTTGTATAGAGTTAATAGTAAAGGCCAATTTAATACTCCAATTGGTAGGTATTCAAATCCATTAATTTGTGATGAAAATAATATTGAAGAAATTCATAATTTTCTTAAGGATAATGATGTACAAATATATAACTATTCATATGAAAAAGTTATTGATATGGCCAAAGAAAATGATATAATTTATATTGATCCACCGTATGACTATGAAGATGATGACGGATTTACAAAGTATCAAATGGATGGTTTCACTTTCGAAGATTTTAAGAAACTAAAAACTTACTGCGATAAAGCGTTGGAGAGAGGAGCTTATGTAATAATAAGCAATAATGCTACAACAAGAGTAGTAGAGTTATTTGATGACCCTAAGTATAAAGTTTATTATGATCCAAATAGATTAAACACTAAAAGAATGATTAATTGTAACGCTAGTGAAAGAAATACAGGTAAAGAAATTATATTTTGGGGTGTTCCATGCATATTTCCACAAGCTAATAGTCTAGATAAAATTGTTAAACTTATTATGTCAGATGAAGATGCATTATTTGATAAAGAAAAAGCAAAACTTATTTTGGATGTTAGCACTGATAGACAAGTTAGTTATTATTATTCAGGTCTTGTTTATATTGGTTTAGTAAAGTCGAATAAAAAATTAAATGATGAGACATTAACTGCCAAAGAAGATATAAATAAAGTAAAACAGTTGATTATTGATAAACTACTAGAAAAAGATTTGTTTAATAAGTTATACAGTAGTTTTAATAATAAAGAAATTGATAATGACCTTATAATAAAAGAGGTTAAGAAAGTAAATTCAAGATTAAATATTGATACTATTAGAAGAAGAGCATCAACAGTTAAAGCCTGGCTTGAATGGATTTATACAAATCAAAAAATTTAGACCACTAGAAATAGTGGTTTTTTTTGTGGAAAATATTAGACTAAGGGTTTTATATATTATTTTATTTCGGTATACTAGCATAAGAAGAAATAGGGTGTTGGCAATCAGTTTGTGGTATATTAACACAAAAGAAAACACAATTGTATTAAATTTCGATTCTTGATATTTTTGATAATCATGCGAACGAGACTGGCGCCCCGCTCTTTAGCCATAGTGTCC
>ENA-OOWZ01000123-OOWZ01000123.1-human-gut-metagenome-genome-assembly--contig:-NODE-123-length-43681-cov-4.000390_pt1 | contig 43681 bp, 33 predicted proteins | sample MGYA00241580_ERZ501329 | MGnify/ENA primary metagenome ERZ501329 (study PRJEB25962, sample SAMEA2042923) | human gut metagenome | biome: human gut; feature: human-associated habitat; material: faeces... | reverse complement strand
GGCCAGGAAGATGGCAATGTACTGGGCAGCAGCCATTTTTTCGGCGGTGCCGCTGACAATGGCAATGATGGCGACCAGCGCACCGCTGGCGTTGCAGATGGGGGAGGAGATGGACAGCTCAATGTAGCGAAGTCCCACATAGCCCAATGTCATGGAGCCGATGTACAGCAGGGAGACAGGCAGGTACGTCCAGATGACCTGCCAGGAAATCTCTACGCCGCCGACGAAAATCTCAATGGCGGCATGAATGCCCATGACCACGCCCACGGCCGTGACCATTTTATACTGACTGTATTTGTCGGATGCGTCCCGGCAGCCGATCTTGGAAAAGAAATCGGAACCGGACCAGCACAGCAAAGCAATAATGGAAAACCAAAACCAACTCATTTTTCTACCTCAATTTCTAATTTATAATGTTACCAATCCGGCATCCGCCATTTTTTGCAGGCTCATGAGAATGCCGATCTTGGCATGGTTCCAGGTCAGACCGCCCTGGAAATACACGGCGTAGGGCGGACGGATGGGACCGTCCGCGGAAAGCTCAATGGAGCTGCCCTGAACGAAGGCACCGGCGGCCATGATAACCTTGTCGTTGTAGCCGGGCATGTCGGAAGGATAGGGGGTGGCGAAGGAATCCACGGGAGCTGCCGCCTGAATGCCCTTGCAGAAGGCGACCATGCCCGCTTCGCTGCCCAGCTCCACTGCCTGAATGATGTCGTGACGGCTCTCGGTTCCGTTTGGAACAACGGCAAATCCCAGTTTCTCATAAACATTTGCAGCAAAGACAGCACCTTTTAATGCCGCTGCGGTAACGGTCGGTGCCAGGAAGAATCCCTGATAGAAGGAACCGTTCACACCGAGTGTTGCGCCAACCTCTTTTCCAAGTCCCGGGGAGAGCAGACGGTATGCTGCATTTTCCACGTACTTTTTCTTTCCAACAATGTAACCGCCGGCCGGAGCCAGTCCGCCGCCCGGGTTTTTGATCAGGGATCCGACCATCAGATCTGCACCGACATTGGTCGGTTCAATCGTCTCCACGAACTCGCCGTAGCAGTTATCAACCATACAGATGACATCTGGTTTGATATTTTTAATAAATGCAATCAGTTCACCGATGCGGGTAACAGAAAGCGTCGGTCTGGTCTGATATCCTTTCGATCTCTGAATCGTCACCATCTTTGTCTTTTTGTTGATGGCATTTTTGATTCCTTCGTAATCGAAAGAGCCGTCCTCTTTTAAATCTACCTGGCGGTAAGTTACGCCATATTCCGCAAGAGATCCGACGGACGGGCGGATGCCGATCACTTCCTCAAGGGTGTCGTACGGTTTTCCAACAGGAGAAAGCAGTTCGTCGCCCGGGCGGAGATTTCCGGAAAGCGCCGTTGCAAGCGCATGGGTTCCGCAGGCGATCTGCGGGCGTACCAGTGCATCCTCAGTGCCGAAGCACGTTGCATAGACCTGCTCCAGCGTATCACGTCCCAGGTCATTGTATCCGTATCCTGTGGTTCCATATAAGCATGCCTCGCTGACCTTGCTTGCCTGCATGGCGTGGATGACCTTTAACTGGTTGTATTCTGCGATTTCATCAATTTTTGCAAAACGCTCTTTTAAATCTTCCTCAATTTTCGTTCCAAATGCGAAAACCTCTTTGGAAATGCCAAGTGTGCTGTACATAGCAGCTTTTTCTGTCAACATGATTGTTCTCCTTCTTCCTTTACATCGGCCGAAACGATTTCGTTCCAGCGATCCAGCATATATGATAATATTTTTTCTTCGTCGTAGTCAAAATCCGGCTTGTTCAGCCAGATCACATTCTTTTCCCGTCGGAACCAGGTCAGCTGCCGTTTGGCAAAATGACGGGTGTCCCGCTTGATGATATAGACGGCCTCCTCCAGCGTGCATTCGCCCGCAAGATACGGGAACAGTTCTTTGTAGCCCAGTCCCTGCATGGAGACAAGATCTCTTGTGTATCCCATTTCTTTCAAACGGAAAACTTCCTCAACCAGTCCGTCGCGGATCATCTGATCGACGCGCCTGTCAATGCGGTCATACAGAATCGAACGTTCGTCGTTCAGCACAAAATAAGCAGAACAGTACGGAGATTCCTTCTGCTTCTGCTCCTCGTTGTGCTCCGAAATCTTCTGTCCTGTCTCGTGATAATATTCCAGCGCCCGGATTACACGTTTTACATTATTCGGGTGAATCGTCTCCGCGGAAGCAGGATCAACCTCGGAAAGTTCCCGGTACAGTTCTGCCGCGCCTTCCTCCGTTGCTGCTTTTTCTTCCAGCTGTTTCCGGATCGGCAGTTCACCGTGCGATTCCGTAAAATCAACTTCTTTTAAAAGCGCCTGGATATAAAAGCCGGTGCCGCCCGTCACGATCGGAATCTGTCCGGCGGCGTATATTTTTTCCATCGCTTCATGCGCCAGTTCCACAAACTTCACGACGTGAAACTCTTCGGAAGGATCGAGCACATCGATCAGATAATGCGGAACGCCGCACATCTCCTCCGGGCGGATTTTGGCAGATCCGATATCCATATGGCGGTAGACCTGCATGGAATCCGCGGAGATAATGGCCCCATTCACCGCTTTGGCAAGCGAAATCGACAGCTTCGTCTTGCCGACAGCGGTCGAACCGGGCAGGATAATCAAAGGTTTTTTCAAAAAAATCACCTACACAATTCTCTTAAATTTCTTTTCCAGTTCCCGTTTCGAGAGGGAAATGATCGTCGGCCGGCCGTGCGGGCAGTGATACGGATCTTCGAGCGTCAAAAGCTCGGCAATGAGCTGCTCCGCCTCTGCATAGGAAAGATGATTGTTGCCCTTTACGGCGGCCTTGCACGACATCGTCGCCAGACGGTCTTTTAAAATCTCCAGCGGCTTTTCGCGGACCTCCTCAAGATTGTCGAGAATCTCGATAAACAGCTCCTCCGTCGCAATACCGTACAGGTTGTGCGGCACGGCGTTGATCGCATAGTCTTTTCCGCCGAACGGGGAAATTTCGTAGCCGAAGGACTGGAAAACGTCCATGTAACGGGTCACAAGATCTGCTTCCTGCGGCGTTAAGGAGACGATCAGCGGAGGACTCACCATCTGGGAGGTGACGTTCTTTTCCCGGTAATTTTTCATCATCCGCTCGAACAGTACCTTTTCGTGCGCGGCATGCTGATCGATGATGTAGAGATTCTCGCCGTACTGAATCAGCCAGTACGTATTGAAAACCTGGCCGATGATGCGGTGCGATTTCTCTGCCTCCGGGGTAAGAAACTGCTCATCAAAGAGCTGCATCTGGCCTTCTGGCTCAGGCGAAGCAGATGCAGATGAGGATTCTTCCGGCATGGAAGATACCGTTGGAGCTGCATCTGGCTCCTGCTGATGCTGTATTGCGTCCGCGTTTGAGAGGTCTGCCGTCTTTGGCACGTTTCCTGCACCCGGCTCAAACAGTTCTTCCTCTTCCCGCGTCATTCCCGTCATCTGCTGAACCGGCACATACGTTTTCGCTGCGCGGTATCCATTTCGTTCCACCTCCGGGAAAATTGGCATTCTTCTGCTCTGGCTGGAAACCGGCTCCACCGGAAGGGACTGCCGTGCAAAGCCTTCTTTTACCTGCCGTTTCTGCTCGAACGGTTCCGGAACAACAATCTGTTCTTTCCGTGCCGCTTTTTCCTCTGCTTTCCGTTCCCTGTCGGAAGAAAGCGAAACCTTCACAATCTGCTCCCTGTGATTCAGCGCACCTGAGATCATATCGCGCATCTGGCGGTAAATCTCCTCCTGATGAGAAAAACGAAGTTCCATCTTCGTCGGATGCACATTGACATCCACCGCCTCTCCATCCATCTGGACATAGAACAGCGTAAACGGATATTTATGCTGCATCATCGATGTTTGATATCCGTCCTCAATCGCACGGGCGAGCAGCTTGCTCCGCACATACCGTCCATTCACGTAATAATTTTCAAAATTCCGGTTTCCCCTCGAGATCACCGGTTTTCCGATAAAGCCGTCGATCGTCATCAGCGGGCTTTCCGAGTGAATCTCGATCAGCTCCCGCGCGATGTCGCGGCCGTAAATATTATAGACCAGTTCTTTTAAATTCCGGTTGCCGCTCGTATGGAGCTTCACCTGTGAATTCACCATATATTTAAACGAAATTCCCGGGTGCGACAGCGCAAGCTGCTCCACAACGGAAGTCACCGCATTCGCCTCCGTAACCGGCGTTTTTAAGAATTTCTGACGAGCCGGCGTGTTGTAAAAAAGATTCCGGACCAGAAAGGTTGTTCCGGTCGGGGCACCGACCTCCTCATTGGCCTTCTCCGCGCCGCCCTCAATCACATACCGCGTTCCCGTCAGCGCATCCGGCGTTTTCGTAATCATCTCGATCTGCGCAACCGCCGAGATACTCGAGAGCGCCTCGCCGCGGAAGCCAAGAGATGCAATCTGCACGAGTTCTTCCACGGAACGGATCTTGCTCGTCGCGTGGCGCAGAAAAGCGAGCGGCACCTGTTCGGCCGGAATGCCGCTTCCATTGTCCGTGATCCGCACCAGCGAGATACCGCCGTCGCGGATTTCCACGGTGATCGCCGTCGCACCGGCGTCCATTGCATTTTCCACCAGCTCCTTTACCACGGAAGCCGGCCGTTCCACGACCTCACCGGCCGCAATTTTATCGATCGTATTCTGATCCAGTACTGCTATGGTAGCCATGTTGTTCCTTTCTGTTTCGGATTGATTCTAACTTATGTTCTGATCCAGTATTCCCCTATTTCCAGCGGTTTTTCACCTTTCCCTGGAAACGGTACAGGGTATTTAAAGCATCCATCGGTGTCATATTCGAGATATCAAGCTCTGAGAGCTCTTTGATGATATCATCGTCCTGCACCGTATCGAACAGCGACATCTGTGCCATATCGACCTCGTCGTAGTGAACCGGCTTTGCCTTCGGTTTTTTCTGCATGGTCAGATCCTTGACCGCAGCAGTGATATCGGCATCGCTCAGCTGCTCCACCAGCTCCTGCGCCCGGGAGAGCACTGACTCCGGCACTCCCGCAAGACGCGCTACCTGGATACCGTAGCTCTTATCTGCGCCGCCCTGTACAATTTTACGCAGGAATACGATATCGTCGCCCTTTTCCTTAACGGCAATACAGTAGTTGTGCACGCCCGGAAGCTTTCCTTCAAGCTCAGTCAGCTCATGGTAATGCGTAGCGAACAGTGTCTTTGCGCCGAGCAGCTTCGGATTCGCCACATGCTCAATCACCGCCCAGGCGATCGAAAGACCGTCGAACGTACTCGTTCCTCTTCCGATCTCATCGAGAATCAGCAGACTGTTCGAGGTTGCATTCCGAAGAATATTTGCCACCTCCGTCATCTCAACCATAAACGTACTCTGGCCGCTTGCCAGGTCATCGGATGCGCCGACACGGGTAAAGATCCGGTCCACAATACCGATGTTTGCCTTCGAAGCCGGAACAAACGAACCGATCTGTGCCATCAGCACAATGAGGGCCGTCTGGCGCATATAGGTGGATTTACCCGCCATGTTGGGGCCCGTGATGATGGCGCAGCGGTTATCGGCGCAGTCAAGCACGGTGTCATTCGGCACAAAAGGCGAATCTATCATCTTCTCAACGACGGGATGCCTGCCGTCGGTCACCCTTATCGTCGAGCCTGCGTTCATCTCGGGGCGGCAGTAGTTATTCTCGACCGCGACCCTTGCGAATGAGCAAAGCACATCCGCTGCGGCGATGCAGGACGCTGCCTTTTGAATATCATAGAGCCTCTCGGCGGCTTTTTTACGCACGGAGTCGAATATCTCATACTCAAGGCGGACTATCCGCTCCTGAGCGCCGAGGACTTTTGACTCAAGCTCCTTTAGCTCCTGAGTTATGTATCTCTCGCAGTTTGCAAGAGTCTGTTTGCGTATATATTCCTCTGGCACAAGCTCCTTAAAGGAATTTGAGACCTCGATATAATAGCCGAAAACACGGTTGTAGCCGATCTTCAATTTCTTAATGCCGGTCTTTTCCTGCTCGCGCTGCTGTATCTCGGCGATATAGCCCTTGCCGTTATTGACTATATCACGCAGCTCGTCAAGCTCGGAATTGAAGCCGTCTTTTATCATCCCGCCCTCACGCACCGAGAACGGAGGCTCCTCTACTATCGCCCTGTCGATGATATCGGCGATGTCTGTAAGGTCGGCAATATCGGCGTTCAGCTCCCTGAGCATTGCGGAGTTTGCCGACGAAAGCAGGCGCTTTATCTCAGGCAAACGGTCGAGCGTTGAGGAAAGGGCGCGCAGCTCGCGCGAATTCGCGGTGCCGTAAGCTATCCTCGTAATAAGGCGCTCGATATCCTGGCAGCCGGTCAGAGCGTCGGTGAGATCGCCCCTGAGCATAGGCGACGACACAAGCTCGTCCACCGCGTTATGGCGTTTCGTTATCTTTGCGACATTCAGCAGCGGCTGCTCGAGCCAGCCTCTTAGCATACGCTTGCCCATTGAGGTCTTGGTCTTATCAAGCACCCAGAGCAGCGAGCCTCTGCGCTCACGGTTACGCATCGTCTCGGTTATCTCGAGATTTCTCAGCGCCGAAACATCGAGCCGCATGAAACTGCCCTCGCCGTAATAATCTATCTCTTTGATATTGTCAAGCTCGTTCTTCTGCACGCTCTTGAGGTAGTCGAGAGCCGCGCCGAGAGCGGCCACGGCCCCGTCGGCGTCGGCAAGCCCCAGATCGGAGAGGGACGAAGCGCCGAAATGCCGAAGGACGGCTGCGGAAGCTTTTGAAAGGTCAAAGCAATCGTCGTCAAGCAGGTCGCAGGCGGAATTGACTCTGTTTTTGATAAATTCCGTCACCTGCTCGAATTTCAGCAGCGCGGAGTTGAACACAGTCTCGCTCGGCATAAATCTGCCGAGTTCGTTTATCATCCTGCGCTGTGAATTCTTGCTTTCAAACTGCGTCAAATGGACGCTGCCCGTGGAGATATCGGCAAAGCACATACCGACAAGGCCGCCGACGATGCAGATGCAGGCGAGGAAGTTATTCTTGCTCTCGTCAAGCATCGTGCTCTCAATGACCGTACCCGGAGTGATGACCCTTGTGACGTCCCTCTTGACCAGACCCTTTGCGAGGGCGGGATCCTCAAGCTGCTCACAGATAGCGACCTTGTAGCCCTTGGCGACAAGGCGGGCGATATAGGAATCGACGCTGTGGAACGGCACGCCGCACATCGGCGCACGCTCCTCCTGCCCGCAATCCCTGCCCGTGAGCACCAGCTCCAGCTCGTTTGAGGCGAGCTTCGCATCGTCAAAGAACATCTCATAGAAATCGCCTAAACGAAACATGAGGATCGTGTCGGGATATTGCTCCTTTATCTGGAAATATTGCTTCATCATCGGGGTAAGCTCTGCCATTAGTCCTGACCATACCTTTCAAAAGCCTCCGTGGGGATCAAAGCCCCCACGGTAAGCAGAAATAATTGCGATAGATCGACTGCCGAGAGATCAGTGGCCGCCGCAGGAGGAGCATTCACCGCCGCAGCTGTGGTCATGCTCGGTGTGAGGCTCGCAGGTTGCGGGATCCTCGCCCTGGAGGCAGAGAGCAAAAATGCTGTTAATATACTGCATGAGCTTGTCTATCTCGCCTCTTGCGGCTTCATAAGCCTGCATATTGGGGTTCGCCATGATCTGAGTGTAGATCTCGCCGAATTCCTTGTCATATGCCTCGAGCTTCTGCTCATTCTTATCCTCCTTGGCAGCCTCATGCTGGAAGGACATCTGAACAAGCTGGATCTTGGCGATAAGCTCGTTGAGAGCGGTATCGGCTTCGTTTGCCTTCTGAGCCTCCATGAGCTTGGTATAGCGCTCGTCCTGCTGCAAAGCTGCTCCGAGCTCTCTTGCTTTTGCGATTACGTCCATTTCGGTTTCTCCTAACATAAATTTTAATTTATATAATACGCTTTCGTGTATTAACCGTTTAATCCGCAAGCTCGCCCCTTAGTATCCATGTGAGCGATTCGGTGACTTTGACATTGCGGAAGGTGCCGATAACTGAGGAGTCGGCGGGGAATTCGACTATGACGTTGCCCTCAGTCCTGCCCTCGATAAGCCCGCCCTTGCTGACGCTCTCGCACAGCACACGATAGACCTTGCCGACCGCAGAGGCGGTGCGTTTGGCGGCTATGACCTCCTGGGCGTCAAGCAATTCCTTGAACCACCTGCCCTTTTCTTCGCGGGAGACGGGGTCGGGCATTGAAGCCGCCTTTGTCCCCTCCCTCGGCGAGAAGATGAAGGTATACATCGAGGTGAAATTCGCCTGCTGAACGAGGCTGACCGTCTCACGGAATTCCTCATAGGTCTCGCCCGGGAAGCCGACTATAACGTCGCTCGTGACCGAAAGCTCAGGCATGACGGAATAGGCGTATTCGAGCAGGCTGAGGTAATTCTCCCTCGTGTAGCGCCTGTTCATCTCGGCAAGCACGCGGTTGCTGCCGCTCTGGAACGGCAGATGTAGGTGCTTCGCGACCTTATCGCAGCGAGCCATGACGTCAAGCAGCTCGTGAGTGCAATCCTTGGGGTGAGAGGTCATAAATCTGATAATGAAGTCGCCCTCGATATCGTTGAGCTGCTGCAAGAGCTGAGCGAAGTTGCAGCCGCAGTCGGGATATTTGCCGTAGGAATTGACATTCTGACCGAGCAGGGTTATCTCTTTATAGCCGCTCTCGACAAGCGAGCGAGCCTCGGCGATTATCGCCTCGGGCGCTCTGCTGCGCTCCCTGCCCCTGACATAGGGCACTATGCAGTAGCTGCAAAAATTGTTGCAGCCGTACATGACGGGTATCCACGCCTTAAAGCTGCTGTCGCGGTGGACGGGCAGCTCCTCGGCTATAACGCCGTCGCTCTCTGGCAGCTCATATATCCTCTTGCCGGTGCTCAGGTTATTATAGAGCAGTTCGGGCAGGCGGTGGATGACATGAGTGCCGAAAACTATATCGACAAAGGGGTAGCTGTTTCTTATCTTATCGGCGACGTGCTCCTGCTGCATCATGCAGCCGCAGAGCATGATACGCATATCTCTGTTGGCATTTTTCATGCCCTTGAGCGCCCCGACATTGCCGAAGACTCTGTCCTCGGCGTGCTCACGGATGGCGCAGGTATTATATAACACGAGATCGGCGCCCTCAAGCTCCTCGACAAGCTCGTAGCCCATATCGGCAAGCATACCCTTGAGCCTCTCGCCGTCGGCGACATTGCCCTGACAGCCGTATGTATGCACAAAGGCCTTGGGCGGCTCGGAGTATTTCGCCTCGATAATGCTTCTCACCGCCTCGGCGTATTCACGCTGGCGAGCAAGCTCACCCTCGGGCACCGAGATATTCGCTTTTCTCTCATTGAGCGGCAACTTAAATTCCTCCAAAATAACGCATATATATTATTATATAATAAGAAGCCGCATTATTCAAGTGTAAATTGAACAATGCGGCTCAAATTCGCAAAAAATTTATTATTTATTCATCAAAAAGGCTCTCTGCGAGGCTGAAATTCTCGTCACGGCGCTTTTGCTCCTCGCCCGGGCAGGCAATATAGCCGCTGCCCGTGTCGATAAGCACGCTGCCCTCGTGCACTTCGCCGCTGATATCGCTGAGCTTCACGGCAAAGGTCACGCCCATGTCGTTAACGCAGACCGCAAGCCCCTCCTCTATCCTGTCAACGCTGCAAAACATTGTTTCACTGCCTTTCGTATGCAATATTAAGCTCCCCGCCCGAGCAGGTGATAACTATATCGCCGCAGATATCGGTGCGGTATATCTCCGAGGTGTATTCCTTGATGCGCTCAAGCGCCTGCTTATGCGGGTGACCGTAATCGTTATCCGCTCCGCACTCGATAACGCATATCTCGGGCGTTGCGGCGGCAAGGAAATCGGCGCTCGAAGAGGTCTTGGAGCCGTGATGCCCGACCTTGAGCACATCGCAGTCAAGCCCGCGCCCCTCGGCGAGTATCTCCTGCTCCTCCTCCTTCTCGGCGTCGCCCGTGAAGAGGAATTTCTTGCCCTCAAAAGCGAGCATGAGCACGGCGGACATATTATTGAGGCTCTCGGCGTCGTCGGCAACGGGGCCGAGTATCTCGAATTTCGCCGAGCCGAGAGTATAGCTGTTGCCCGGCTGAGCGGCCTCGACTTTGGCGCCGCTCGCCTTGACGGAATTCAGAAACGCGGTATATGTTTTGTTGGTGGGGGTCTGAGCCTTGGTGAGCCTCGGCATGATAACGGTCGAGGCGCCGAATTCATCCAAAACCTCGGGCAGGCCGCCCATATGGTCGGTGTGCTGATGTGAACAAACAAGGTAATCGAGCTTGCCGACGCCCTTTGAATGAAGATAGCTTATGACCTTCTCCTCATGGCCGTTCTCGCCCGCGTCTATCAGCATTGTCTGCCCACCGCAGATTATCAGGGTACAGTCGCCCTGCCCGACGTCGATATAATTGACCTCAAGAGTGTCTGCCGCAGAGGAAGCGGTGGCGGCGGTGACGGTTTCGCCCGTGCCGACCACATCGGGCAGCACGCCTGTTTTGGTCAGCGCCGCAACAACGGCAACGATAACTATCAGCGCCAGCAGAAAATATTTCTTCTTGCCCTTGCTTCTCATCACCTTGCCGAGGGCTTTGCCCGCAGCCTCGATATCCTTATCGGAGGCTCCGAACGGTGCCGAATTCTTCTTCATCGCTCCACCTTATTTCAGCGGTATTTCTTTTTGCCGTAGGGCTTTTTATTCGCCGTCGGCCGCTGCTGAGAGCCACCGCGAGCGGGTCTGACGAGGCATTTATCCGAATTGCCTATCAGGTCATGCCTGCCCGCCCGTTTGAGCGCTTCACGCACCAGATCGGCGTTCTTGGGGTTGAAATATTGCAGCAGCGCACGCTGCATCGCCTTCTCATGCGGGTCTTTTGCGACATAGACCTCTTTCATTGTGTAGGGGTCAAGACCCGTGTAATACATGCAGGTCGAGACTGTGCCCGGGGTGGGATAGAAATCCTGCACCTGCTCGGGGCGGATGCCGATTTTTTTGAGGAAAAGTGCAAGCTCCACCGCCTCTTTGAGAGTGCTGCCCGGGTGAGAGGACATCAGATAGGGCACAAGATACTGCTCCTTGCCCTCTTTTTGAGTATATAAAAAATACTTCTTTGAGAATTTTACATAAGCCTCGATATGCGGCTTGCCCATTTTATCGAGCACCACCGCAGAGCAATGCTCGGGGGCGACCTTGAGCTGGCCGCTGACATGATGGGCTACAAGCTCCCTGAAGAAGCTGTCGTCCTTATCCTCAAGCAAGTAATCATAGCGTATGCCCGAGCGGATAAAGACCTTCTTGACCTTGGGGAGCGAGCGCACGGTACGCAGGATATCGAGATACTCGGTGTGGTCGGCCTTGAGCCTCGGGCACGGCTCGGGGGCAAGGCATTTCTTGCCCTTGCAAAGACCCCTGCTCTCCTGCCCCTCGCAGGACGGGCGGCGGAAATTGGCCGTCGGGCCGCCTATATCGTGGATATATCCCTTGAAATCGGGCAGAGTCGTGAGCAGCTTCGCTTCATTGACTATTGATTCCTTGCTGCGGGTGGTTATATAACGCCCCTGGTGGAAGGCTATCGAGCAGAAATTGCAGGCACCGAAGCAGCCTCTGTTATGCGCTATCGAAAAACGCACCTCCTCGATGCCGGGTACACCGCCGTCCTTCTCATAGCAGGGGTGATAGGTACGCATATAAGGCAGGGCGTACACCTCGTCAAGCTCATCCTGAGATATCGGCATGGCGGGCTGATTCTGCACGAGCATCCTGTTGCCATGGCGCTGCTTGATGACCTTACCGCGGAAGAAATCCTGCTCATCCTGCTGAATTCGGCAGGATACGGCGTATTCCTTTTTGGAATTGCACACATTCTCAAACGACGGGCATTCAACGCCGACATAGGGAGTTTCGCGCACATCGACACTATAGCAGGTGCCGCGTATATCGTGCAGCTGCGAGATATCCTCGCCGCCGTCAAGGCGCTTTGCTATCTCGACCATTGAGCGCTCGCCCATGCCGAACGCAAGCAGATCCGCCTGCGAATCAAAAAGTATCGAGCGGCGCACCTTATCATCCCAATAGTCGTAGTGGGCAAAGCGGCGAAGCGACGCTTCAAGCCCGCCGATGATTATCGGTATATCGCCGTAGATCTCTCTTATTTTATTGCAATAGACTATGACGGCTCTGTCGGGTCTAAGGCCGACCTTGCCGCCGGGGCTGTAAGCGTCCGCCGAGCGGCGCTTCTTGGCGACGGTATAGTGAGCGACCATCGAGTCGATATTGCCGCTGCTGACAAGGAAGCCGAGCCTCGGTCTGCCGAAGCGGGTGAAATCCTTATCGCTGCGCCAGTCGGGCTGAGCAAGGAATGCGACTTTGAAGCCCGCATTCTCAAGCACCCTCGTGATTATGGCCGCGCCGAAGCTGGGGTGGTCGACATAAGCGTCGCCGCAGACATAGACAAAATCCGCCTGCTCCCATCCCCACTCGAGCATATCTTTTTTTGTTACGGGTAAAAATCCGTTCATACGGTCACTCCGTCAATTCTCTTCATCGTATTCGCTGTCGTTATCGTCCTCAAAGATATCGTCTATCTGAGGCGGCGCTGCGGCTGCGGCAGCTCCGTCGGCAAGTGCCTGCATCTCATACCACTGCTGCTTGCTGATAAGCACGGCACGGGGCTTCGCGCCCTCCTGCGGGCCGACTATGCCCTTCTCCTCGAGCTGATCCATGACTCTTGAAGCCCTTGCGTAGCCGAGCTTTAGCTTCTTTTGGAGCATGGTGGTGGAGGCTCCGCCCGCATTGATGACGACCTCGGCGGCGTCGTTAAGAACGGGATCCCAATCCTCGTCCTCATCGTCCTCGACCGCTCTCTTGCCTGCATTCTCCGCCTGCTTCGCCTTAGTCTCGATCTCCTCCATGGTCTCCTCGTTATAATCGGACTGAGCCTGAGCCTTGATATGCTCGACCACGCTCTCGACCTCGGAATCCGAGATGAAACAGCCCTGGACGCGGGTCGGCTTGCTTGCGCCGACGGGTGAGAACAGCATATCGCCGTTGCCGAGCAGCTTCTCCGCGCCGACGGAGTCAAGAATAGTCCTCGAATCCACCTGTGACGAGACGGAGAGCGCAATTCGGCTCGGGATATTCGCCTTGATTATGCCCGTTATGACATCGACGGACGGGCGCTGAGTAGCTATGACAAGGTGTATGCCCGCAGCACGCGCCATCTGAGCAAGGCGGCAGATGGAATCCTCGACCTCTTTCGGCGAAACCATCATAAGGTCCGAAAGCTCGTCGATAAATATAACTATCTGATGCATACGCTGCAGGTCGTCACGGGTCTCGCAGAGCTTGTTGAAGCCCTTGATATCCCTGACGCTGTTCTCGGAGAACTGGGCGTATCTTTTCTCCATCTCGCCGACAGCCCAGCCGAGAGCGCCTGCCGCCTTCCTCGGGTTGCTGACTACGGGCACCTCGAGATGTGCAATGCCGTTATATATCGTGAATTCGACCATCTTGGGGTCTATCATCAGCAGCTTAACTTCGTCCGGGCGGGCGTTATAAAGAATGCTGACTATCATTGAATTGAGGCAGACGGATTTACCCGAGCCTGTAGTGCCCGCGACGAGCAGATGCGGCATCTTGGCAAGGTCGGCGCAGACGATATTGCCCGTGATATCCTTGCCGAGGGCTACGTTCAGCTTGCTCTTGGCGTCACGGAACTGCGGCGTGTCGATTATCTCACGCATGGTTACCATGGATTTTGCACTGTTGGGCACTTCGATACCGATAGCGGATTTGCCGGGTATCGGCGCCTCTATACGCACGCTCGTTGCGGCAAGGCGCATGGCGATATCGTCCGAAAGCGTTGTGATCTTGTTTATGCGGACTCCCGCGTCGGGCACAAGCTCATATCTTGTGACGGACGGGCCGCGGCAGATATTGGTGACCTCCGCCTTGATCTTGAAGCTCTCGAGGGTAGCGACGAGCTTCTTCGCGCCCATCTGCATCTCAGCCATGCTGTCGGTGTTGCCGTCGCGTTCCGCCTGCTTGAGGCAGTCCACGGGCGGGAACACATAATCGCGCTTGACGGGTGCGCTCTCCTCGGGCGGCACGAATTCGCCGTCCTGCTCATCCTCGGCAGGCTCCGATTCGGGTTCTTCCTCCGCCGCTTCGGCTTCGTCGATCGGGTCGCCGTCGGGCATGGCGGGCATTTTATTCCTCTCTTTTTCCTGAGAGACCGCCTGCTCGAGAGTATCCTCAACGACGCTGCTGCCCGTTGCGTCGGGCAGAGTGACTATGGGTATCTCGGGGATCTCCGGCTCCTCGGGCGGGGCAAAGGTGGATTCATCGGTGACGAAATTATCCTCAAAGCTGTCGGACGGCGGGGTCGGGAGCTGCGGCGGTGCAAACACACGCTCAGCCTTCTCCTTCTCCCTCTCCTCACGGAGCTGCTCACGCTTTGCGGCGGTCTGCTCGAGCTTCTCATTCGTCATCTCACCAACCTTCTTAACGGGCTTTCTTATAGCCGAGAAGAGGCCGAGCAAGGTAGTACCGGTAAGCAGCATTGCGACGACAACGGCAAGGATCACGAGAGTGATGCACGCGCCAGTCTTGCCGAATGCCTTGCCCACAAGCCCGCCCAAGACTGCGCCAATAACGCCTCCCGAGACGGAATGCCATTCGTCGCTCACCTGCTGACCTATCGGGGTCTGTGAGAGATATTCGGCTGTATTTGAGAAAGTATGTATCGCCGAGCAGATCAGGGCGGCAAACACCCCGATGCCCGTCAGATTCGCCGCCGCAGAGCCTATCGGCTTATCCTTGGCAAAAAGGATCGCCATATAGATGAGCACAGGCGGCAGGATATAGGCGCACAGGCCGAAAATGCCAAACATCGCTCCGTGCATTTTCAGCCATATGCTCTCGCCCTTTATCAGCACGACGCAGGCAAGGAAGACCGCCGCCGCCATGAGGATTATCGCCGTCTTTTGGCGGCTGACGGCGGGTGAAAACTCCCGCTTCTCCTCCTGCTGCGGAGCCTGCTTCTTCTTAGTTGAAGCGCTCTTTGACTGCGCCGGCTTCTTCTTTTGAGAAGAGGCGGACGGTTTCTTATTCTGAGTGTTTGCCACTTGGATTTCATCCTTTCGGGGATTTTTTATCGTCTGTCGGAGCTTCGTTCGCTTCGATCATTTCATACAGACAGTTCAGCGCGTCGGAGAGGCTGCCGAGGGAGTCAATAAGCCCCTCCTCAACCGCCGCCTCGCCGCTGAGCACGGTGCCGACATCCATTACGAGCTCGCCCGTCGCAAGCATCATCTCACGGAAACGGTCTGGGGATATCGACGAATTCTCGGCAACAAAGCGGACTATCCGCTCCTGCATCTGCTCAAAATACGAGAGGGTCTGCGGCACGCCGAGGACAAGGCCGTTCATCCTCACGGGGTGGATTGTCATGGTCGCCGACGGGGTTATAAACGAGTGGTCGGCGGATACGGCAAGGGGCACGCCTATCGAGTGACCGCCGCCGAGCACAAGCGAAACGGTCGGGGTGCTCATACCTGCCACCAGCTCAGCTATTGCAAGCCCGGCCTCGATATCGCCGCCGACGGTGTTGAGTATCAGTATAAGCCCGTCCACCTCGTCGCTCTCCTCAATTGCCACGAGCTGAGGGATAACGTGCTCATATTTGGTGGTTTTATTTTGCGGTGAGAGAATATAATGCCCCTCTATCTGACCGATAACGGTCAGACAATGGATAAGATGGCCGCCTTTTTTGACGGTTATCGAGCCTGTCTCGATGATATTTGCGACCGCGTCGGAGCCGCCGTTATCATCGCCGCCGTCCCTGTAAAGATCGGGGGTCTGCCACGGCGGAGAGGGCAGGAAAAAATTATCGTTTTTGCTCTTTTTATTCTTCATGCGTCAGCATCCTTTCGTGCGGGATAAAGCACGGTTAGTATTCCGCACAAGGGCAAAACTAAACGCAAAAGATTATCTGAAATATTATACCATTCGTTTCTGATTTTTGCAACAGCGAACTCAATATTTTGATATATTTTTGTATAGAATCATTATATTTTGTGCTTGCTTCTTGCAAAAGCGGGCGCACGGTGATATAATTTCGGCGAGGTGAGACCATGATAACCGCAAAGCAGACAAAGGCCTTGAACAACATAATCAAAAGCAGCAAAAGAGCCGTATTCTTCGGCGGCGCAGGCGTATCGACCGAGAGCGGCATCCCCGATTTCCGCTCGGCGGACGGCATCTATATGATGAATTACCGCTACCCGCCCGAGGAGATACTCAGCCACATGTTTTTTATGCAGCACACCGAGGAATTCTATGAATTCTACCGCAAACATCTTTGCAGCAAGGGCGTTGAGCCGAACACGGCGCACCTGAAGCTCGCCGAGCTTGAGCGCGCGGGCATTCTTGCCGCCGTCGTGACGCAAAACATTGATGGACTGCACACAAAAGCGGGCAGCAAAACTGTGTATGAGCTTCACGGCTCAACGCTCAGGAATTATTGCATGAAATGCGGCAAATCCTACGACGCGGACTATGTTTTCGGCAGCGAAGGATTGCCGAAATGCTCCTGTGGCGGCGTAATCAAGCCCGACGTTGTGCTATATCAGGAGGCTCTCGACGAGGATACGGTGGACGGCGCAATAAGGGCGATAAAAGACGCCGACACGCTGATAGTGGCGGGCACTTCATTGACGGTCTACCCCGCCGCGAGCTTTATACGCTATTTTAAGGGGAACGATCTTATCATTATCAACCGTGACCCCACCCCGCAGGACGGCAGCTTCGACCTCGTGATACACGACAGCGTCGGCAAGGTGCTCAGCAAAATCAACTTATAAAAAACAGCTCCCGAGGCATTACTGCTTCGGGAGCTTTGATATTGATATGATTATTTAACCATGCCGGCGACTTCTGCTGCGAAATCGTCAACTCTCTTCTCGATGCCTTCGCCCTTTGCAAGACGAACGAAACCGGTAACTTTGATATCGGCGCCGATCTCCTTTGCAACCTGAGCGACATAGCCGCTGACAGAGCCGTCAAAGAGGTCTGAGCGGACGAAAGTCTGGTCAAGAAGGCAAACCTCGGTGTAGAACTTCTTGATCTTGCCCTCGATGATCTTAGCCTTGACCTGCTCGGGCTTGTTAGCCATCTTGGGATCCTCGTTCATCTGAGCAAGGTTGATGACTCTTTCCTTCTCAACAACGTCGGCGGGAACCGATGCTTCGTCAAGATAAGCGGGGCTCATAGCTGCGACCTGCATTGCGATATTCTTACCCATTGCAACGAACTCAGCGTTGTCGGCTGCGTTGGTGTCAAAGCTGACAAGAACGCCGACGGAGCCGCCGCCGTGGATGTAGGAAACTGCGGTGCCCTCAACAAGGACGAAACGGCGGAGCTTGAGATTCTCACGAACCTTAAGGAAGAGCTCCTGAATAGCGTCGTTGACGGAAATGCTGCCATCGGAAATGGTGGCGGCAAGGAGAGCGTCAACATCTGCGGGCTTGCTCTCAACGACAGTCTTAGCTATCTGATTTGCAAGAGCCTTGAACTCAGCGCCGTTGCCGACAAAGTCGGTCTCACAGTTGAGCTCAACAAGTGCGGAAGCGTTGCCGTCCGAATACAGGCCGATAACGCCTTCTGCAGCGATCCTGCTTGACTTCTTAGCGGCAGTTGCAAGACCCTTCTCACGAAGGATGTCAATTGCCTTATCCATATCGCCGTCGGCCTCAACGAGTGCCTTCTTGCAATCCATCATGCCGACATTGGTCTTCTCTCTGAGAGCCTGAACGTCTTTTGCTGTAAATGCCATGATATTATTCCTCCTCTGATGCTGCTTCTGCTTCGGGAGCGGTCTGCTCGCCCTGTCTGCCTTCGATAACGGCGTCTGCCATTGCGCCTGCGATCAGCTTAACGGCACGGATAGCGTCGTCGTTGCCGGGGATAACGTAATCGACCTCATCGGGGTCGCAGTTGGTATCGACTATAGCAACGATGGGGATACCGAGCTTCTTAGCCTCAAGAACGGCGATCCTCTCCTTGCGGGGGTCAACTATAAACATTGCAGCAGGCTGCTTCTTCATATCGGTGATACCGCCCATGAACTTCTCGAGCTTCTCTATCTCGAGGTTGAGCTTGGTAACTTCCTTCTTGGGAAGGAGATCGAAGGTGCCGTCAGCTTCCATAGCCTTGAGCTGAGCGAGTCTCTTGATCCTCTTCTGGATGGTGTTGAAGTTGGTAAGCATACCGCCGAGCCAACGCGCGTTGACATAGGGCATACCGCAGCGGACTGCCTCTTCCTTAACGGAATCCTGAGCCTGCTTCTTGGTGCCTACGAAAAGGATCTCGCCGCCGTCGGCTGCGATATCACGCACGAACATATAGGCCTCTTCGAGCTTCTTGACTGTCTTCTGAAGGTCGATGATGTAGATGCCGTTACGCTCGGTGAAGATGTACTCCGCCATTTTGGGGTTCCATCTTCTGGTCTGGTGACCGAAATGGACGCCTGCTTCAAGTAACTGTTTCATTGATACGACTGACATGATTTTTCCTCCTAAGTTAAATTTTGTATCTGTCAGATACGAACCTCCGCAAAGCCTGATATTGCAACGGATTTGAGCTCCGCACCCGCAATAAGAATAGCAATGCGTGTGATTTGCGGTCAGTATTATAGCATAGGTTGCACGCAAAATCAAGTGTTTGATGAATTTTTCTTATAATTTATTATTTCTGAAGTGTTTTACTATAATGTTTTACTATAAATTGCACATTCAAAATTCCGATTTTACACATACCGCCCTTGACATTATATACTTTTTGTAGTATCCTGTCATTACAAATCTGTTTTGGAGGAGATATTTATGCGTAAGACTGTGACAAATCGTCACATAGTTGCGATTCTCGCCGTACTCTTTGCGGCTCTGTTTGCCCTTGCCTCCTGCTCGGGCGATGTGGCGGAGCCTGAAAGCACCTCTGCCGATTATGTGGCGGAAGCCGTTGGCAGTGAAAGTGAAAGCGAAACAGAGACTGTAACCGAAGAGCAAACCACCGCCGAGGAGACGACCCAAGAGCAAACAACTGCCGAGAAAACGACGAAAGCAACCGAGAAACCTGCCACAACCGAGAAAAAGACCACAACAAAAGCGGCGGCAACCACACAGAAAAAGGTAACGACCAAAAAAGCAACGGCGACCACAAAGAAGGCCGACAGTGCTCAGTCCAGAACCGTATACCGCACAAAGACGGGCAAAAAATATCATTATGAAAACCCGTGCGGCAACGGCGAATACTACGCCGTTTCGCTCGACGACGCAATAGCCGCCGGACTTCAGCCCTGTCAGAAGTGCGTGCTGCACTGAATTCGATATTCGACACAGAAGCGGAGACTGCACCGTGAAACACGGTACAGCCTCCGCTGTTTTATATATTATTCTCTGTGCCATTTAACGCCCTGAGCGGTATCTTCAAGGACTATGCCCATGGCCTTCAGCTCGTCACGGATTCTGTCGGCCTCTGCCCAATTTTTCTCCTTGCGGGCCTTAGTCCTCGCCTCTATCATGGCGTCGATATCCTCGTCGAGGGTCTCGGTCTTTCTGTTATAGACAAGGCCGAGCACGCCGGTCAGCTCGTCGAATATCTTTGCCGCGTATTCGGCTGTGGCCTTGGTGACGCCTTTGCCGACCACGAGGGTATTGATATCCCTTGCAAGCTCAAACACGGCGGCGATACCGTCGGCGGTGTTGAGGTCGTCGTCCATAGCCTTGACGAACTGCTCGACTCTCTTGTCGAACTGAGCCTTGACATTCTCGTCAAGCTCGCCGTCGGGGGCGTTCTTTATCTCGAAATCAATGCCGTCGCGGCAGGTATAGAGCCTCTGGAGGGAAGCCTTGCACTGCTCGATGATATCGACGCTGTAGTTGATGGGGCTTCTGTAGGACGATGATATCATCAGATAACGGATGGGCTCGTAGCCGTATTTCTCCGCGACGTCTCTGACGGTGAAGAAGTTGCCGAGTGACTTCGACATCTTGACGTTGTCGACGTTGATATATCCGTTGTGCATCCAATAATGGGCGAAGGGCTTGCCGGTGAAGCACTCGCTCTGGGCTATTTCGTTCTCGTGGTGCGGGAAGATGAGATCCTGACCGCCGCAATGGATATCAATAGTCTCGCCGAGGTATCTGCACACCATGGCGGAGCACTCGATATGCCAGCCGGGTCTGCCCTTACCCCACGGTGAATCCCAATAGGGTTCGCCGGGCTTCGCAGCCTTCCAGAGGGCGAAATCCATCGGATCCCTCTTGATATCGCCGACCATTATGCGCGCGCCTGCCTCAAGCTCCTCAAGCGGCTGATGTGAGAGCTTGCCGTACTCGGGGAAGGTCTTGGGGCTGAAATAAACGTCGCCGTCGACAGCGTATGCATGGCCGTTCTCGATAAGGCCGCTGACTATCTCGATTATCTTGTCGATATTCTCGGTCGCCTTGGGATGAACGGTGGCGGGTCTGAAGTTAAGGCCCTTTGCATCCTTCCAGAATTCCTCGATATACTTCTCGGAGACGGTTTTATAGTCAGTCCCCTCTTCGTTGGCCTTCTTGATAATTTTATCGTCAATGTCGGTGAAATTCTGAACGAAAGTGACCTTGTAACCCCTGTATTCGAGATATCTTCTGAGCACGTCAAAGACACAGATGGGGCGGGCGTTGCCGATGTGGATATAGTTATAGACCGTAGGGCCGCAGGCATATATCTTGAACTCGCCCTCGGTGATGGGCTTGAATTCCTCTTTTTCTCTGGTCAGGGTGTTGAAGATCTTCATTATGTTTCCTCCTTATTTTACGAGCTTTTTCAGCTTCTCAATTTCTGTTTCGAGCCTTGCAATCTCTTGGGCGACAGGGTCGGGAATATGCACCTGATCGAGGTCGTCGACCCTCACGCCGTCACGCCGCACGACCTTGGCGGGAACGCCGACGGCCGTTGAATTCGACGGGATATCGCTGAGCACCACGGCGCCCGCGGCGATACGGGAATTATCGCCTATGACGAGCGGGCCGAGCACCTTTGCGCCCGCGCCTATCATCACGTTGTTGCCTATGGTCGGGTGGCGCTTGCCGGTATCCTTGCCCGTGCCGCCGAGCGTAACGCCCTGATATATCGTAACGTCGTTGCCGATAACGGCTGTCTCGCCGATGACGACTCCCGTCCCGTGGTCGATGAAAAATCGCTTGCCGATTTTAACGGCGGGGTGGATCTCAACGCCGGTCTTTCTTGAAGCCCACTGTGAGATCCAGCGGGCGATAAAAAACATCCCATGGCGGTAAAACCAATTTGCCCGCCTGTGAAGCCTTATCGCCTTGAAGCCGGGATAAAGGAAAAATATCTCCAGCGCCGAGCGTGCGGCAGGGTCCCGCGATTTGACGCAGGCGATATCCTCTTTGAGCTGTCTGAACAAAACATTACCTCCGAAAAAATAAAAAGCTCCGCAGTCTTAACGACTACGGAGGCGTAAATAGACGCGGTTCCACTCCTGTTTATAACTCCGGGCAATCAACCCTTAGGGCTTTAACGCAGCCCATACGCACAGGGATACTGAGCTTCCCCCCGCGTGCCGCCATGGCGCACTTCACCAAAGGTCAACGCAAAGGGTCTTTACAGCTGCCGACCCTCTCTCTGATGCGTTTTGCTCCCCGGTTACTCTACCCGACGATCGCATTTGACACTATATACTGCATTATATGCGATTCACTTGGAAAAGTCAATCACTTTTTTGCCGTCGATGATATATTTCACTCCGGAAATCACCGCAAGAGCGGCAGTGATGCCGAGCAGGATATTTGAGATAAGCGAAACTGTTGCCTGCTCGATGCCCAAAATGTCGGCAAAGAAAAGCAGAAACATGATAATTATCGAAAATATCATCTGGCTCGCCGTCTTGAGCTTGCCCGCCTTACCGGCGGCTATGACCACGCCCTGAGCCGCCGCAACGAGGCGGAACGAGGTGATAAGGAACTCACGGGTGAGCACTGTCATAACTATCCAAATGTTGCACACGCCGAGCTGCATGAAAGCAAGCAGCGCAGCGGTGGTGAGCATTTTATCCGCCAGCGGGTCGCAGAGCTTGCCGAAGGTGGTAACAATGCCGTTTTTGCGGGCTATCCTGCCGTCAAGGAAATCCGTCACCGAAGCGGCGATAAATATGACGGCGGCGATAAGATAATTGATATTGTAATTTAATTTCAGAAGCATTGCGGCGAGGAAAAACGGGGTCAGAACTATCCTCACCACGGTAAGTTTATTGGGTAAATTCATCGTGTCTCCTTTATTCGGAAATATCTCTTCCTATAAGATCGTAGTCGTTGACGCCGATTATCTCGACCTCGGCAAAGTCGCCGTTCTCATAATCCTTATCGGTGGTGAAAGAAACCGTGCCGTCTATCTCGGGGGCGTCCATATATGTCCTGCCCTTGTAGCAGTCGGCGTAGCCGTCGTAATCCTCAACAAGCACGCGGTAGGCCTTGCCCACCCTGCTCTTATTCTTGAGCGTGACTATCTCAAGCTGATCCTGCATGATTATCTCGCCCCTGCGGGTCTTGACGTCCTCCTCGACCTGATCGGGCATATCGAAGGCGGGCGTGCCCTCCTGCGGTGAGAACGCAAAGCAGCCGAGGCGGTCGAATTCTATCTCATTGACGAATTCGGCGAGATCCTCAAATTCCTTCTCTCCCTCGCCCGGGAAGCCGACGATAAACGTAGTCCTGATAACCGCGTCGGGCAGCGCTTTTCTAATTTTCGCAATGACCTCGCGCAGGAATTCGCCGTTGCCTCTGCGGTTCATTGCCTTGAGGATGCGGTCGTTTGAATGCTGTAACGGCAGGTCGATATAATTGAGCACCTTGGGCTGACGAGCCATAGTCTCAAGCAGCTCATCGGTTATTTTATCCGGATAGCAGTAGAGCATACGTATCCACTCGATGCCGTCGATCTCGCAAAGGGCGTCGAGCAGCTCGGGCAGACGGATCTTGCCGTAGAGATCCTTGCCGTAGTTGGTGGTATCCTGTGCGATAAGGATAAGCTCCTTGGTGCCCGCGGCGGCAAGCTGCTTCGCCTCCTCGATAAGCGTTTCAAACTCAACGCTGCGGTAATCGCCCCTTATAGAGGGAATGGCGCAGTAGGTGCAGCGGTTGGAGCAGCCGTCGGCTATCTTGAGATACGACCAATACTCGGGCGTAGTCAGCAGCCTCTCGCCCGTGAGCGGCAAGCAGCAGTTCTCGGGCATACGGTACTCCCGCTTGCCCTCGATAACGGACTTGACTATCTCGGCGATATCGTCGTTCGCACCGATGCCGATAACGGCGTCCACCTCGGGCATCTCGGAGAAAATCTCGTCCTTATAACGCTGAGCGAGGCAGCCTGTGACGATAATTTTGCCTACCGTGCCCTCGGATTTTAGCTGAGCCATATCGAGGATATTCTCGATAGCCTCCTCCTTGGCGGCGTCGATGAAGCCGCAGGTATTGACAATAACAGCGTCCACGCCGTCGTAGCAGTCGCACACCTCAAATTCGGCGGCGTCGAGCTTCGCCAGCATTCTCTCGGCATCCACCTGATTTTTGGGGCAGCCGAGGGATATCATACCTACCTTATACATCGTCAAAGTCCTCCGTTTCAAGCTCCGCTTGCCGCAGAGCGCTTTTGATATCCGACCAGCCGTAGCCGAGGCGCTGAAGCGAGGCAATGGTGCGCTTCACTCCCTTTTCGTCCGACAGGCTGCGGGAATATTTAGTATTCAATAACTCTATAATACGCAAAATCGGGTCAAAGTCAAGCCCCGAGGCGGCATTATCGGCAATTTCTCTCGGTATCCCCTTGCGGATAAGCTCACAGGCGACTCTTTTTGCGCTCATCCCCTTACGCTCCGACAAAGTTCTCGCCAAATTCTCGGCGCAGCGTTCATCGTCGATATACCCAAGCTCCTCGAGCCTGTCGGCAGCCGCTTCGGCGCATTCCTTTGAATGACCTTTTTGAACGAGCCGCCTTGTCAGCTCCTTTTTGCTGTGGTCGCCGTAGCCGAGCAGGCGCAGCCCCGCGTTGAACGCACAGCGAGAGCCGACGGAAAAGTTGAACTCCGCCAGCTCCTGCTCATCGTCAATACTCTGCACGGAGTAATACGGGCAGGAATACCAAAAATCCGCATCCACCGTATAGGTGTATTCCCCGTCGCAGAGTATATGTATCTTATTTGCTTTTCCTCTTTCGGCCTTAATCTTCATCGTCAACGACTATGTCAAGCTTGGCCCTTGCGCCCGCCTTGGTGGTCGGCTCGGGAGCGGGAGGCGCAGCAACGGGCGCTGCCTTTGACTTCTTAGCCTTGGCGCTCTCGCTGCTCTCTTTCATCGCGGCAAGTATCTTCTTCTCAAGCTCCTCGGCAAGCTCGGGCGACGAAGCGATAAGCTCCCTTACGTTATCCCTGCCCTGACCGAGACGCATATCGCCGTAGGAGAACCATGCGCCGCTCTTCTGAATGATATTATATTTAACGCCGAGGTCGACTATCTCGCCCTCTTTGGAGATTCCTCTGCCGTACATGATATCGAACTCCGCCTCTTTGAACGGGGGTGCGACCTTATTCTTGACTATCTTGCATCTTGTCCTGTTGCCGACGACCTCGTTGCCGGGAGCCTTGATAGCTTCTATACGGCGGACGTCGATTCGCATCGTGGCGTAGAATTTGAGCGCTCTGCCTCCGGTGGTGACCTCGGGGTTGCCGTAGACAACGCCAACCTTCTCACGGAGCTGATTTATAAATATGATTATTGTATTTGACTTTGCGACAGCGCCGGCTATCTTTCTGAGAGCCTGCGACATTAGCCTTGCGTGAGCGCCGACGTGGGAATCACCCATCTCGCCCTCTATCTCAGAGCGGGGAACAAGGGCCGCAACAGAGTCGATAACGACAACATCAAGGGCGCCCGAGCGCACGAGAGCCTCGGCTATCTCAAGAGCCTGCTCGCCGTTATCCGGCTGAGAGACGAGCAAAGCGTCAACGTCAACGCCGAGATTTGAGGCATAGGTGGGGTCAAGGGCGTGCTCGGCGTCGATGAAAGCGGCCTCGCCGCCGTTCTTTTGAGCCTGAGCGATGACGGTCAGCGCGAGAGTGGTCTTACCTGAGGACTCGGGGCCGTATATCTCGATTATCCTGCCCTTGGGCAGACCGCCGATACCGGTGGCAACGTCGAGAGAAACGGAGCCTGTGGAGATAGCCTCCACGTTCATGCCGCTGTTCTCGCCCAAACGCATTATAGTCCCCTTGCCGTAGGCCTTCTCTATCTGTGCAAGCGCTGTTTCGAGTGCTTTCTTTTTATCCGCCATCTTATGACCTCCAAAAACAGTAATCAAACAAATGTTCTATCGGTATTGTATAACAAAACGCAAAAAAAAGCAAGAGTTATTTTAAAATTTTTTTATTTTTGCGAGAAGTTTTTAAAAATATAAAAAAATACTTGCAATTTGCGTGAAAACCTGCTAATATATCATCTGTTAATGAGTAACAAGGAGGTGTGACACATGGCAAAATGCGATTTCTGCGGTAAAGATGTGTCCTTCGGCATTAAGGTTTCCCATTCTCACAGACGTTCCAACAGAACCTGGAAGCCCAACGTAAAGAGAGTTAAGGCAGTTATCAACGGAACTCCCAAGAGAGTTTACGCTTGCACCCGTTGCCTTCGCTCCGGTAAGGTTACAAGAGCCGTTTGATTAAAAACGCATGATTAAGAGACTGCCTTTTCGGCGGTCTCTTTTTCTTTGTTGCTTTTGCCGCCCGCCGCCCCGATACACAACAGCTTGCGTATTATTACATTATATATATCGTCGCCGCCAAATCTTATTTTTTTGAGAAAAATCTGTTTCATTTTTCGTCGGAATTGTGTATAATTGATTTTATTATCAGATAAAACGGAGTGTAATAATGAGTTACTCGGTAAACCCTATGCAGTTCAGGTCTATATTCGCCGTGCCGACGGATATAGTCGACAAACATATCAGAATAGCAAACGGCGACCAGCTCAAGGTGCTGCTCTGGATATTGCGAAATTCGCCCGACGCGCCGGATATCGCAGCCATGTGCGCCGCATTAAAGATGGACCCTGCCGACGCACAAGATTATTTGCAGTATTGGCAAAACTGCGGAGTGCTGCTCACCGACGGTGAAGAACCGAAGCCGACCGCAGCGGTCTCCCCTGCGCCGGTTCCGACTCCCGCGCCCGTGCAGCCGCAAAAAAAGCCTGCGCCCGTTGAAAATGTCGCACCGTCGAAGCCCACAAGCGCCGAGATAGCTGTGAGGGTAGACGAGTCGCCCGAGATAGGTCATCTCTTTAACGAAGCGCAGCAAAAGCTCGGCAAGACCATAGGCTACGACGGGCAATGCACCCTGCTGCTGCTCCACGACCACTACGGCCTGCCCGCCGAGGTGATATTCATGCTGCTGGACTACTGCGTATCAATAGGCAAGGTGAATTACGCCTATATCGAGGCGATAGGCCGCGACTGGGGCAACCGTGAGATAGACACGATAATCAAGGCCGCCGAGCAGATAGAAGCCCTCGGCACAGTGAACCGCCTCTGGCGGCAGTTTGCGGCATACGCCGGAATAGCCTCCTCCCGCCCGACGGCAAAGCAGTCGGAATACCTGCGCCGCTGGAGCGAGGAATGGCATTTCACGCCCGATATGATACTGCTCGCTTACGACGAAATGATGGATAACATAAGCAAGCTGAGCCTCGCATATATGGATAAGGTGCTGATGAATTGGCACAAAAACGGGTGCAGAAACCCCGCCGACGTTGCGGCATACGCCGAGCAGCATAAGAATTCAAAAACTCCGCAGAGCGTCAAAAAAAGCACTGCCCCCGCAGCCGAGGCTTCATATGACCTCGGCAAATTCAACGAGCGCTCAGTCCATGCGCCGCTGAAATACGAAAGGAAGAATAAGCAATGAGTTATGGCAAATCTACGCTCTTAAAGACGGCGCAGCTCCTCTCGGAGAGACGCTCGAAGGCTGAGAATATACAGCGTGCTCACCACAGCGAGGTCATCGCCAAGCTCCCCGAGATCGCAAAGTATGAGGCGCAGCTCTCCGCAAGCGGGCTTGCCCTGGTCAAGGCGCTCGGCATGGGCGGCGACGCCGCAAAATACATAGACGAGCTGTCAAAGCTCAATCTCTCGGTGCAGGACGATATCCACAGGCTGCTCACGGCTTCGGGCTACCCCGCCGACTACCTTGAAACGCCCTATGTCTGCAAGAAGTGCGAGGATACGGGCTTCTGCGGCGGTCAATCCTGCGAATGCAGAAAGGCTCTGCTGAAAGCGGTCGCCAAGAGCGAGCTTGAGGCTGTATCGCCGAGCAGGAACTGCGAATTCGCCGACTTCGACCTCACGCTTTACCCTGCCGAGGTCAGCCCCACATACGGGATATCCCCGAGGAGCCGCATGAGAGAGATATTTGAATATTGCAGATGCTACGCCGACGATTTCGGCAAATGCTCCGACAGTCTCTTTATGCACGGCGCAACGGGGCTCGGCAAAACTCATCTCTCGCTCGCCATTGCAAACGTCGTTGTCGAGAAGGGCTTCGAGGTCATTTACGGCTCGGCTCAAAACCTGCTCTCATCACTTGAGAGGGAGAAATTCGGCGGCGGCAGCGGCGAGAGGGAAAAAGAGCTGCTTGACTGCGACCTGTTGATAATCGACGATCTCGGCTCGGAATTCTCGACTCAGTTCACCGTTGCCTGTATATATAACATTATTAATACACGCATAAATCTCGGCAAGCCCGTCATAATCAGCACCAATCTGACCGGCGAGGAGCTTGAAGCGAAATACACCCAGAGGATAACCTCGAGGATAATCGGCAGCTATGTTTCGCTGCTCTTTATCGGCAAGGATATCAGGCAGCTCAAAAAATTCTATTAAGAGGACAGACGAATGGATATAATTCAGCAACTTACTACACAATTCAAGCTGCAAAGGTGGCAGGTGGAGAATACGGTGAAGCTGCTCGACGAAGGCAACACCGTGCCCTTCATCGCGCGATACCGGAAGGAAGCCCACGGCACGCTCGACGATCAGGTGATAAGGGAGCTTTCCGAGAGGCTGGAATACCTCAGAAATCTTGAAAAGAGACGTGAAGAGGTCAGGAATCTCATTGCCGCTCAGGAGAAGCTGACGGATGAGATATCCGCCGCCCTCGACGGCGCAGCCACCGTGACGGAGATCGAGGATATCTACAGACCGTTCAGACCCAAGAGAAAAACGAGGGCTTCCATTGCCCGTGAGAATGGGCTTGAGCCTCTCGCCGAGGCGATATGCGCTCAGGCCGCCGATTCCCCCGCTCCGCTCGAAATGGCGGCTGCATATATAAACGAGGAGAAAGGCGTTGCCACGGCCGAGGACGCGTTGAAAGGCGCGCTCGACATCATCGCCGAGAATATTTCGGACGACGCAGATATACGCCGCAGGCTTCGCAACCTTTTCACCGTCATAGGCAATGTAGAAGTCACCGCAGCGGATAAAAACGCCGAGAGCGTATATACAATGTATTATGAATTCTCCGAGCCTGTCAGCAAGATAGCGGGTCACAGAGTGCTTGCGATAGACAGAGGCGAAAGGGAGAAATTCCTCAAGGTCAGCGTTACGCTCGACCCCGTAAAGGCCGCCAACGTCATCACGAACGCCACCCTGAACCCCAACGGCTCGCCCTGCACCGAGGCGGTGCGTGAGGCGGGCACCGACGCTTATGAGAGGCTGATATATCCGTCGATAGAGCGTGAGATCAGGAATATGCTCACCGAGAAAGCGGCGGCAAATGCGATAAAAGTCTTTGCACTCAACACCAAGGAGCTGCTGCTCGCCCCGCCCGTCAAGGGCAAGGTGGTCATAGGCCTTGATCCCGGCTACAGGACCGGCTGCAAGGTCGCCGTGGTGGACAGGACGGGCAAAGTGCTCGACACGGGAGTTATCTATGTCACCCACTCTGCGGCTCAGAGGGAGCAGGCAAAGGCTCTCATCAAGAAGCTCATAGCCAAATACTCGGTCAACTGCATCTCCATAGGCAACGGCACGGCCTCAAAGGAGACGGAGATATTCGCCTCCGAGGTGCTGCATGAGATAAGCGCCGACGTATCCTACATGGTCGTCAGCGAGGCGGGCGCTTCGGTCTACTCCGCTTCAAAGCTCGCCGCTCAGGAATTCCCGCAGTATGACGTTTCGCTCAGGAGCGCCGTTTCGATAGCGAGGCGCTTGCAGGATCCCCTTGCGGAGCTTGTCAAGATCGACCCGAAAGCTATAGGCGTCGGTCAGTATCAGCACGATATGCCGCCCAAGGAGCTTGACGCGGCGCTTGACGGAGTTATCGAGGACGCCGTCAACTCGGTCGGAGTTGACCTCAACACCGCCTCCGCTCCCCTGCTCTCAAGAGTATCGGGCATCAACTCCGCAGTCGCGAAGAACATTATAGATTACCGTGACGAGAACGGCGAATTCAGCGACCGTTCGCAGCTCAAAAAGGTGCCGAAGCTCGGAGCAAAGGCATTTGAGCAGTGCGCAGGCTTCCTGCGTGTGCCTGAGAGCAAGAATATCCTCGACAACACGGGAGTCCACCCCGAGAGCTATAAGGCGGCAAAAGAGCTGCTCACCCTCTTCGGCTACAAGCCCTCCGATATCGGCGGTGACAAGATAGCCGACATAGGCGATAAGGTCGCCGAGGCGGGCGAAGAAGATGTCGCCGCAAGGCTCGGCATAGGCGTGCCCACCCTCAAGGATATCGTTAAGGAGCTTATCCGCCCCGCAAGAGACCCGAGAGACGAGCTGCCCCCGCCGATGCTCAGAACCGACGTTATGGAGCTTAAAGACCTCGTGCCCGGCATGGAGCTGAATGGCACGGTCAGGAACGTGACAGATTTCGGCGCATTCGTCGATATCGGCGTGCATCAGGACGGCCTTGTCCACATTTCGCAGATAACGAACAAATTCATCAAGCATCCGTCCGAGGCGCTGAAGGTCGGCGAAGTGGTCACCGTATGGGTGCTCGCCGTCGACCCTGTCAAGAAGCGCATTTCGCTGACTATGAAAGGCAAAAAAGACTGAAAAATCGCCGCTCTCAGTAAAGAGGGCGGCGTTCGCTGTATCTTTTGCGTCAGTTTATGATATTGTCAAGGAATTCCCACTCCATAAAGCGGGATCTCATCCAGTCGTCGGGGGCGTCTCTGTCTATAAATTCCTCGATTTTCGAGTCGGCGGGTATGCCGTAATGCCTTTGGCTCCACCTGACTATCGACGCCATGGTGAGAGCGAGATTCAGCGCCATAAATACGCCTACAACGGCGCAGACAAAGTGCCATTTTTTGCCGTGTATCTTTTCCAGTTTTTTGCTTATTCTCGGCTCCAATTTGCAGAAAACAAAGGCGGCGAACGCCCATATCAGCGAGAATCCGAGGCATATCATGCCCTTGTAATTCATAAAGCTGCCGTCGTAGTTCCACGCTCTCATGCCGAGGCCGTATCTCAGCAGCAGCCCGCCCGTCAGCTCCAGCGCCGTTGCCGAGATCGCCATCACCGCGACCTTAAAAAGCATGGGCTTGCTCTTAAGCCTGACCGCGCCGACATAAAACAGCACCGCGCCTGTGCCGTAGAGGATATTAAACGCACCGATGACCGAAACAACGTGGCTCTCCCAGTGCCCTTTGGTTATGATACAGAATATCCCCTCAAGGAGCACACCGAGAATGCAGCCCGCCATAAAAAGCATCAGCAATCTGTCGTAGTTTATTTCGTTTTCGTCGTTTCTGAGTTTGTTTTTAATCTTTAATATCATATTGAATTCCTCTGCTTCGCAAACTCACGGCAAATCCGCAAACCGTATTGTTATATAATAATATCTTTAAGCGAGCGCTTCGGCACATAGTGAACGCCGTTCGCGTCTCTATAGTAGGCCGTGCTGCCGTCGGCGCCGACCTCGGTGAGCCTGACCTCCTCCTTCGGTGTACCGAGGGCGAGTACAAGGTCTATAGAATACTTCTCGGTATCTATGCCAAGATAAAAAGCGAGCTTCTCCTTATTGATGCTGCCGAGTATGCAGCCGCCAAGACCCTGCTCAACGGCGGCAAGCATTATCGTCTGAGCCGCAATGCCCTCGTCATAGTATTTATTTCTGCCGAGCGCAAGGTCGCACAAAACGACAATATACCCGCTCGGGCGCTCGCCCTCCTCGGGGCCGGGCCAATCCTTGAGCAGCCCCGCCCAGTTAAGGCATTCAAAGACCTGTGCATTCGTCTTATCGTCGGCAACGGGCTTGAATTTCAGCGCCTGTGAATTGACGGTCGAGGGAGTTACCCTCGCGCAGTCGATAAGCTCCGTAAGGGTCTCGAACGAGAGCTTTTTATCCTGATAAAATCGCCTGTAGGAGCGATTTTTAAGCACCAGATCTTTCAGCATGACATACACCTCCGAGCCGCGGCAGTGCGGCATTTTTTGTTATAATGAAAGTATTGGCTTCTCAAACAGTTTTGCTATTGCTATATACGCTCTGACAAAGGCGGAGAAAAACTTCTCCAGCGGCGTCAGATAGCAGTTGAATGTTATGGTGTTCTTTACACTCGTGCCGTCGCCGTTCATGACCGTCGCCGTTATGACTGCCTCGCCGTCGCCGACGCACATGACTATGCCGCTGCTCGAAACCATTACGACGTTGCTGTTGCTGCTCGACCACACGAGCTTGTCATATATGGCGTCGATGGGCTTGACCGTGGCGACAATCTTTTGTTTCTCCAGCAGCCTGAGATCGGTCTGAGAGGCGCTCAGGGTCACAAGCGTCGCCTTCTTTATCTCAAGCGCTTCTATTGCCGCGAGTATTGCGGCGGTCTGAGCGTCCACCTGAGCCTGCTCACAGGAGTATTTGCCCGACACATCGACCGCCAGAGCCTCGTCAAGCACGGAGATATTCGCATAGAGCGAGCGGTTGACGGCCTTGGCCTTCTCCACGGCTTTATTATATTCGGTGTAGTCGGCGGGGGTGCTGTCCTTGATTATAACTTCGGTGGTGACCTTTGTTATCGTGCCGAGGTCGTTCTGAGTGATAACGCAGTAATAATACGGGGCGGTGTCGCTCGGGGTGAAGGTGTATGCGCTGCCCGTAGCCCCCTCGATGGGGGTGCCGCCCTCGGCGGAATTCTCGGTATTCCAATACCACTGATATTGCAGATCAAAGCCGACGGCGGAGACATATACTCTTTCACTGTCCTCGGTTATATACTTCGGCATCTCGTTTGCCACAAACGGGATAGGCACAAATTCATAGCCCTTATAGTTTGCGTACCTCTCGACAAATGTGCCCGCCGTGCCGTAGACGGTGAGAGCCTCGGCGGTCTCATATGCCTCGACAAAATTGTTTGAGAGTAAAATGCCGCTGTTGTTTGGCAAGCTCTTGGCGGAGACGAGATTCGGAGCGTCCGCAAACCTGATAACGCAGTCGGAAAGCGCGTTCTCACCGAGCTGCTCGACGCCCGCAATGCCGAGCATATATATGCCGCGGCAGCCGCGGAAGGTATAGGGTGCTATCTCCTCGGCGGCGTTTAACATTATCCTCGATATTTTCGGCGATGCCTTAAACATATCGGGCACGGTCTTTTTGAGCGACGGAGCGGTGAAGCTCTCGAGATTTCTCGGGAAAAGCGGGAACTTGGTCTCGGAACCGTAAAGCTCCGGCTCAAACGAAGTCATCGAAGGCAGTTCAAGCTCTCTGAGCGAGAGGCAGCCGTCAAAGGCGTTGGAATAGACCGTCTTTGCCGCGGGCAGCTCAACGCTCGCAAGCAGTCCGCAATTCTCAAAGGCGTTGGAGTCTATGAATTCCGCGTCCGGAAGACAGATATGCTCAAGGCTTTCGCAGGAGCTGAAGCTGCCGTTCGGCAAATATGTAAGCCCACCGATATAGGCGTCTGCCAGCGAGCGGCAGCCCTTAAAAGCACCTGAGGGCATATAATCGAGCCTCTCTATATCGACGCTGACAAGGGCGTCGCAATCCCTGAAAGCCTTGTTGCCTATCGAGCTGACATTGCCGAGGCTGACGGAGGATATAGCCGAGTCGATGAAGGCTCCCTCGGGTATCTCGGTGAGCGCCGAGAGGTCAAGGCGGAAAGAGATATCTTCATAGTAATATGATTCGGAGGCGGCCCCCCGGAAGGCATATTTGCCGACGGAGAGCATCTTGCCGAGCACGAGCCGCCCCATCTCGACGCAGCCGTTAAAAGCCTCGTCGCCTATTACCGTCGCACCGCTTGCGATAACGCAGGCAAGCCGCGAGCAATTCCTAAACGCCGCATTTCCTATCCTTTTAACGCTTGACGGGGTTATAATCGCTATAATGTCGCCGCCCTCGAAAGCACCCGCCGCAATGCCGGTGACCTTGACGCCGTCAACGGTCTCGGGCAGGGTTATCGAGCGCGCAGACCCGCTGTATGAGGTGATATTGCCGTCTGAGTCGATGCCAAGCTCGCTTTCGGGAGGCACCGGGGCAATCATGGCCGAAAATGAGGCAACCTTGGAGCGGTAGCTGCTCTCGCTGTAGGCAACGGCAAAAATACTTACCGATTCGCTTATCTTTATGGGCTTGCCGTCATAAAGAACCGATGATACGCCGTTCTTTGACGGAATTGAGCCGTCGGTCGTGTAATAAATGACCGAATTCGGGGTGTCGCAGCTTATGGTGAGCTCTATCTCTTCGTTATAAAGCTCGCTCGTATGTGAGAAATAAGGCTCCTCGGTCTTACCGTCAAATATATTCTCGGGGTTATACGGCGGTGCGTTTATAAGACCGTTGCCGTATTTTTCGGGGATCTGAGACTGAAAAGAGTCTATAACGGCGTATTTTTTCATTATGTCAAAGACATCCTCGGCGGAGGCCTTCGGCAGCGTAGCCCTTATCAGCGCCGCCTCCGCAGAAGCAAAGGGTGCCGCAAACGAAGTGCCGCTGACGGTAGTGTATTTGCCGCCGAGAGTGGTCGTATATATCTGCACACCGGGGGCTGCAAAATCAACGTCGTCGCCGAAATTGGTAAAATTCGCTGCGTAATGCTGATTATTGACCGCCGTTATCTTGAGCACTCCGCTGTATGAAGCGGGGTAAAACGGCACTGAAGTCGCGTCGTTGCCCGCCGCGCCGACAACGAGGATATCATTCTCCATCGCGTAGGCTATCGCCTCGCTGAGCACCTTGGAATTCTCATAGAATCCGAGGCTCAGGTTGATGATATCAACGCCGTCCTTAACGGCGCACTTGATGCCCGCCGCAACGGATATAAAAGTACCGTTATTGTATTCGTCGAGCACTTTATAAGGGCGTATGACTATGTTATCGGGTGTGCTGTCGGCTATAACGCCCGCAACCTGAGTGCCGTGACCCGAATCGTCCATGCAGTCGTTTCTCTTGCCGCCGGAGCTTGTATTTATCTTTGTGGGCGACACTCTGCCCTCAAGAAAAGGATGGGTATAATCAACGCCTGAGTCGATAACGGCGACCACCGTCTCTTTAAGGCTGACTTTATTGTCGCTCAGCTCATCACGGAGCCTGTCAAGACCGACGCATTCAACGCCCCACGAGAGAAATTCGCCCGCAGGCTGAGCGGGAGCCTCCGCGCCGCCGTTTTCTACACCGCCGTTCTGTTCTTCATAATCAACCGCGGAAACGGAGCAGTCGTACTCAACATACTTAACTTTTTTATTTGAAGAATAAAAGGTATAGGCCTTCTCAGCCGCCGCCCTGTCGGCAAATTGCAGCACCCAAAGGCCGTCGTTCTCCGCAACGGATACGGCGTCGAGGGTATCAAGCGCGCCGCCCGCCTTGACTATAAGCCTCGTTTTTGCGGGATCTGAGCCTTGCGAGCGCACGGCCGCGCCGATATCGGACGGCTCGTCAAAATCACGCAGCATCTCGCCGACATCCTCGGCGAATTCGGCCGCACCGCCGTCCGCCGCCTGAGGGCGCATTGAATTCAAAGACAGATTAATGCTTGCGCCGAAGATCAACGCGGCGCAAAGTAATACACTTATAAGCTTTTTCACGGCATTACCCCCTGCCTATAAAAATAAACTCCTTCTTTATTTCTTTTTATTTTACAATATCCTTACTCAAAAATCAATATGCAAATTCGCTTTAAAGTGTTAAACGCACAAAAGCGCCCCCGCCGAAGCGAGAGCGCAGCAATCAAAGCGAATTATCAAGTTTCTCGGATATTTTTTCGTTCACCGCCTCTATCTCACGCTCAAATTCGCGAGCGCTGACCCTCAGCACCCCGAACCGAACGGCAGAGAGCTGTATCATACCGTCGGAGGTAACTACTCGTACATTCTCATTTTTGCCTATCTCGGACACGAGCCGCTCGATATATACGTCGCCCGTCTCCCTCTCCTCGGTATAGACGATGTGTATATTGTGATAATTGAAATTCTCGCCGCTGCCGCCCGCCACCATATAGGCGTCAAAGACGAGCACGACCTCGCTGCCTGTAAAGGCGGCGTAGTTGCAAAGGATATCCGCAAGCCTGTCACGGGCGGCGGATATATCGGTCTCGGCAAGGAATTTAAGCTCCTTCCATGCAAAAACGCAGTTGTAGCCGTCGACGATGACATATTTTTTGCGTTCGGCATTCTCGGGAGCGCCGCCGTGCTCCTCCTTATAGGTCGGCTTCGGACGGTATAGGGTCTGGGTCAGCTTTGCCGGGCCGAATTCACGCTCCATTATAGCCTCAAGCTCTTTATCGTCAATGTGGAAATTGCGCGTATTCGGCGCCGCTTTATATGGAATTTTATCCTTCTTAATGCAGCTTTCAAGGTGCATATATTCGGGCACCTTATCCCATTTGACCCCGAAGCCTCCGCCGTGGGCGCAGAATACGGAATCGGGGGTGTTCTCAAGGTCGCCCTCGGGGTCGTAGCCGAATTCCGCAACGACCTGCTCGGTATTGTGGCAGACATCGTAACCGCTGACCGTCAGACGCAGCCGTCCTCTGCCGCCCGTATAAGCGGCCACCTCGGCGGCGTAATTATTCATCGTTGTGACGGGCGCAGTGCCGCTGACGGCAGAGAACTCGCCGTGAAGCTCAGGCGCGGAAAACGTGCCGAAGCGCAGCTTTATATCGCTTATCGCCCTGCCTATCTGCTCGGAGGGCACTTCAAGATAAAAGCTGTAGTAAGGCTCAAGCAGCACGCTCTTTGCATTCATCAGCCCCTGCCGCACCGCTCTGTAGGTAGCTTGGCGGAAGTCGCCGCCCTCGGTATGCTTGATATGCGCCCTGCCCGCGGCGAGGACTATCTTCATATCCGTTATAGGCGAGCCGGTAAGCACTCCCAGATGCTGCTTCTCGGCGAGATGCATCAGTATCAAGCGCTGCCAATTGCGGTCAAGCGAATCCTCGCTGCATCGGGTAGAGAACTGAAGCCCGCTACCCCTCGGGAGCGGCGAAAGCAGCAGATGCACCTCGGCATAGTGGCGCAGCGGCTCATAATGCCCCACGCCCTCAACGCTGTCGGCTATCGTCTCTTTGTAAAGCACCTTGCCGTTGTCTATCTGCACGGCGATATCAAAGCGGTCGGCGATAAGGCTCTTTAATATCTCGACCTGAACTTCGCCCATGAGGCGCACATTTATCTCCTGTAAATGCGAATCCCATGTGACCCGCAGCATCGGATCTTCCTCCTCGAGCAGGCGCAGCTTCGGCAGGAAAGTCTTGGCGTCCACGCCCTCGGGCAGCACGACGCGGTAATTCATCACAGGCTCAAGTATTGGCTCGGCTCCGCTCTCCTCAGCGCCGAGGCCCTGACCGTCGCGTGCTTCGCTGAGACCCGTTACGGCGCAGACTCCGCCCGCCTCCGTAAGCTCGACATTCTCAAATCTTGCGCCGTTATATATGCGTATTGCGCTTATCTTCTCGCTTTTGTCACCGTATGAAACGGTATCCCTGACCCGCAGAGCGCCGCCCGTCACCTTGAGGTGCGTGACCTTTGCACCGCCCTTGTCGTGGGTTATCTTGAACACTCTTGCGCCGAATTCGCCGCCGTAAGAGCGTTGAGGTATCAGCTTCTCAAGCCCCGCAAGAAATTCGTCTATCCCCTCGAGCTTCAGCCCCGAGCCGAAAAAGCAAGGGAATATCTGCCGCCCGCCGACCATCGAGCGCAGGCACGCATCGTCAACACAGCCGCTCTCAAGGTAGCTCTCCATCGCCGCCTCGGAGCACATTGCGGCAGCCTCGTCACGCTCGTGAGCATTCGCTGAGAAATCAACGCAGCAATCTGATAATTCCGAGCAAAGCTCGCTCATAAGCTCCGCCTTGCCTAAAGGGGCAAGGTCGGTCTTGGTGACGAATATCACGGTGGGTATATTGTATATCCTGAGCAGATTCCAGAGAGTCCTTGTGTGGGACTGCACGCCGTCCGTGCCGCTGATGACGAGCACGGCGATATCGAGCACCTGCAATATCCTCTCCGTCTCGGCGGAGAAGTCAACGTGGCCGGGTGTGTCGAGCAGCGTTGCTTCGTACTCCCCCAGCTTCATTACCGCCTGACCGGCGAATATGGTTATCCCCCTTGAACGCTCGAGCAGGTGGCTGTCGAGCATGGTGTCGCCGTTATCGACCCTGCCGGGGCGGCGCAGCTTGCCCGTTTTATAGAGCATCGCCTCGGCAAGGGTGGTCTTGCCCGCGTCGACGTGAGCCAATATTCCGATTACCGTCTTTTTCATCTCAGCCTCTCAGAATTCACAATTGAAGTATGACAGTATTTTAGCATATCCGGCGCAAAATTGCCACTCTTTTGTATAAAATATATAAAAGCCCTTGCCACGGCTCAAAAAGTCTGATAGAATTATCTCATAATCCCCGAAAGGAGAATTGAAAATGAAAGTAACATTTATGGGTGCGGGCAGCACCGTATTTGCAAAGAACGTGCTCGGCGATATAATGAGCACCCCCGCTCTGAGGGAGTGCGAGATCGCCCTGTATGACATCGACGGCGTGCGCCTTGAGGAATCCTACATAATGGTGACGGCGCTCAACCGCAACATCAACGAAAGCAGAGCGAAGGTCGAAAAATATCTCGGCGTTGAGAACCGCAAGGACGCCCTCAGAGGCGCGGATTTCGTCGTAAACGCCATTCAGGTCGGCCTCTATGACCCCTGCACGATAATCGACTTTGAAGTGCCGAAAAAATACGGCCTGCGCCAGACGATAGCCGACTCAAACGGCATAGGCGGTATATTCCGCGCGCTTCGCACGATACCCGTGCTCAAGGATTTCACCGACGATATGGCCGAAGTCTGCCCCAACGCATATTTCCTCAACTACACCAACCCCATGGCGCAGCTTGCCGGCTATCTCGGCCGCTACACGCCGATAAAATCCGTCGGTCTGTGCCACTCGGTGCAGGGCTGCTCGAGAAATCTGCTCAAGGATCTCGGCATCGAGTATAAAGAGCCGCTGCGCGAGAGCATCGCGGGCATAAACCATATGGGCTGGCTGCTCGAGCTTGAGGACGCCGACGGCAACGATCTCTACCCCGAGATAAGGGAGCGTGCGATAGCCATACTCGAGAGCGGCAAGACCGACCATCACGACCTTGTAAGATATGAATACATCAGACGTCTCGGCTACTACTGCACCGAATCCAGCGAGCACAACGCGGAATACAACAACTTCTTTATCAAGGCGAAGTACCCCGAACTTATCGAGAGATACAACATTCCTCTTGACGAATACCCCCGCCGCTGCATAAATCAGATAGAGAATTGGAAAAAAGACAGAGAAAAATATATGCACGACGACGTCACCCACACGAGGACGACGGAATACGCCTCCTACATAATGGAAGCCATAGTCACCGATATCCCGTATAAGATAGGCGGCAACGTCATCAACAACGGGCTTATCCCCAACCTGCCCGCCGAGGCCTGCGTCGAGGTGGCGTGCCTTGTGAATAAAAACGGCATTCAGCCCTGCGCCCAGAAGCCGCTGCCGCTCCAGCTTGCCGCAATGAATTCGGCAATGATAGGCGTTCAGCTCCTGACGATAGAGGCAGCCGTCACGCTGAAGAAAGAGACTATCTATCAGGCGGCTATGCTCGACCCGCACACCTCCTCGGAGCTGTCGATAGACGAGATAATCCGCCTTTGCGACGACCTCATCGAGGCTCACGGCTCATACCTGCCGAAATATCACTGATAACCGAACAAACCAAGCGGCGTGTCTTAAGGGTACGCCGCTTTTGCTTTTAAAAATGTTAAAGGCTTCCGCAGACTGTGCAGAAGCCTTTGACCGCTTATTATTTTCACTGAATATCGTCGGAATCCGTCGCCGCAACGCTGTCGGTATCCCTGAAAAGCAGCGAGATACACCATATGCCCGCAAGGGCAACGAGCGTATACACGATCCTGCTGAGGATCGCCCCCTGCCCGCCGAAGATCCATGCGACGATGTCAAACTGAAACAGACCGATGCTGCCCCAGTTGAGCGCGCCGATTATCACAAGAGCCAGTGAGATCTTATCAAGCATTCGTTTCAACTCCTTACTCGCTTTTCGATGATAGTATGAGCCGAAACGGTTTCGTTATGCAAATTAATAATGTAAAATTTTAGTAAATAAATCTGACGTCGCTGTCGCTGAGCAGCGGCGCGCTTTTATCCTTTTCGGAGAGGGTCGGAGCCTCGACGCCCCAATCGACGCCTATCGCAGGGTCGCAGTAGCAGACGCTGCGGTCATTCTCGGGCGAATAGAATTCATCGACCTTATACGCTATCTCCACGTCGTCGGTGAGGGTGACAAAGCCGTGCAGGCAGCCCTTTGGGATATAAAGCATATGCTTATTCTCGTTGCTGAGCTTAACGGCGACCCACTTCATATATGTGGGCGAGCCCTCGCGGATATCGACCGCAACATCGAGTATCTCACCTCTCAGGCAGCTCACGAGCTTCGCCTGGGACATCGGGTCGGTCTGGCAGTGCAGCCCGCGCAGTGTGCCCTTCTTTGCGGAAAAGGAGCGGTTATCCTGCACAAAATCGGCGGTTATACCAAGCTGCTCAAAAACCTTTTTGGAATATGTCTCATAAAACCAGCCCCTGTTATCACCGAACACCTTCGGTACAACTTCAAAAACGCCGTCAATTTTCGTTTCGATAAGGTGCATTTGTTTCGTTATCCTCCAATCCCCAGCAGGGTCTCTCGCCGGGTCTGTCCGACGAATAAAGAATCTTGCCCTCGGCAACGGCTCTCAGATGCTGGCCGTAGGAGGACTTGCCGTATTTCTCGGCCGAGCGCAGCAGTGCCTCACGGCTTATCCAGCGCATATTATAGGCTATCTCCTCGGGGGCGGAGATCTTGATGGCCTGTAACTTCTCGACGGTGCGGATGAAGTTTGCTGCGTTCATCAGATTCTCGACCGTGCCGGTATCGAGCCACGCAAAGCCCCTGCCCATAAGGCGGATATCGAGATCGCCGTTTTGCAGATAGATCTGATTGATATCAGTTATCTCAAGCTCGCCGCGCTTTGAGGGCTTGAGTGCCTTTGCATATTCGACGACCCTGTTATCATAGAAATAAAGACCCGTTACGGCATAGTTTGACTTCGGCACCTCGGGCTTCTCCTCGATAGAGACGGGCACGCCGTGCTCGTTGAATTCGACCACGCCGAAGCTCTGGGGATTATCGACATAGTAGCCGAAAATGGTGGCTCTGCCCTTATTCTTTGACGCCTGGCGGAGCATATGCCCGAGCCCGTTGCCGTAGAAGATATTGTCGCCGAGCACCATTGCCACATCGTCGCTGCCGATGAATTTCTCGCCGATTATGAAAGCCTGAGCAAGCCCGTCGGGGTGCTCCTGCACGGCATATGAGAGATTCAGGCCGAACTGCCTGCCGTTGCCGAGCAGCTCCTCGAATTTGGGCGTATCGGCGGGGGTGGATATAATAAGTATCTCCCTTATGCCGGCAAGCATGAGGGTCGAGAGCGGGTAATATATCATCGGTTTATCATAAACCGGCAAAAGCTGCTTACTCGTTACCATGGTAAGAGGATAAAGCCTCGTCCCCGAACCGCCGGCAAGAATAATACCTTTCAAGTCAAACACTCCGTTCAGAAAATATAATGTTCAATTGACATAATAAGCACTTGGACTGATTTTACCGTATATATCATACCACCGTTTGGTGAAAATGTCAACAAACATTGCTTTTTTCCCTGCCCGAATATGCAAATCGCAGACTTTGGATTTTTTTGCGCCGAGGGATTGACAAACAGCGGGCGGCGGTGATAAAATGGAGAAAATTCAATTAACAATAAAGGCGTTGACGAAGAGGACTTGAGCGACGGTTTCTCAGAGAGGCGGCGTTTGGTGCGAGCCGCTGAAACATAACTTAAAGTTTGTAGCTTCTGAGCCGGGAGGAAGAAAGCATTTGGCAAGTAGAACCTCCCCGTGATTGCCGCGTAAGTTGCATAGGGGTTGTTTGACTCCGAAGAGGGGCGATATTTATATATCGCAATTTGAGTGGTACCGCGGGTCGATTTTTATGGCTCGTCTCAAAGCATATCAGCTTTGGGGCGGGCTTTTTTGCTTGCCCCGAAAAGAAAGGGGCAATTATAATGCAGAAAATCACGGGACTTGATTACAAGATCAAAGAAATGGCGGCTCGCATCAAGGAGCTGCGCGAGATCGAGGCGCTCACGGCCGCACAGATGGCGGAGAAGACCGACGTCTCCGAGGAGGAATACATAGCCTGCGAATCGGGCCGCAGCGACCTGACGTTTGCATTCATTTACCGCTGCGCCCTCGCCTTCGGCGTTGACGTTACCGACATTATCGAGGGTCACAGCCCGAAGCTGGAATCCTATGTCCTCACCCGCAGCGGAGAGGGGCAGAAGATAGAGCAGGCTCACGGCATGACCTATTATAACCTCGCGGCTTCCTTCAAAAACAGGATAGCCGAGCCGCTGTTCGTTTGCAGCGTTTACAGCGAGGAGGCGCAGCACCGTGATATCGAGCTCACCACCCACGCAGGTCAGGAATGCGACCTGATAATCAAGGGCAAGCTGATGGTGCAGGTCGGCGAGCACAAGGCGGTGCTCGGCCCCGGCGACAGCATTTATTACGACAGCGGCACTCCCCACGGAATGATAGCCGTCGACGGCAGCGACTGCCTGTTTTACGCCATAGTCCTGAACCCCACGGGCGAGCCTATACCCGAGCTTCAAAAGTCGCAGAGGCTCTCGGCGCAGCCCACTCACAGAGACAGTGAGGACAGGGTCTATACTAAATTCATCGACGTTACCGAGGACGATAACGGCACGCCGACCGAGATAAAATTCAAAAACACCGACAAATTCAACTTCGCCTACGATATCGTCGACGCCATTGCCGATAAAGCGCCCGACAAGCTCGCCCTGCTCCACATATCCTCTGATAAGCAGGAGCGCCGTTTCAGCTTCAAGGATATCAAAAAGAGATCGTCTCAGGCGGCGAATTACTTCAAGTCCCTCGGCATCAAAAAGGGCGACAGAGTCATGCTCGTGCTTGGGCGGCACTATCAATTCTGGTATGCTATGCTCGGCCTGCACAAGCTCGGCGCAGTGGCGGTGCTTGCTATGAATCAGCTCCTTGAGCACGATTTTGAATACCGCTTCAACGCCGCGGGCATCAACACGATACTCTGCACCTCAAAGGGCGACACGGCGCATCAGGCGGAGCTTGCCGCCGCAAAATGCCCGCAGGTCATAAACAAGATAATCGTTGACGGCGAGCGCGAGGGCTGGCGCAGCTTCGACGAGGAATCGGCGCTCTTCAGCTCGCATTTCGACAGGCCCGCCGACGCCGCCTGCGGCGACGACACTATGCTGATGTTCTTCACCTCGGGCACCACCGGCTACCCGAAGATAGCCGCCCACAGCTACAGATACGCCCTCGGACACTTTCACACGGCGAAATACTGGCACAACGTCGACCCCGACGGGCTTCACCTGACGATATCCGACACCGGCTGGGCAAAGGCAATGTGGGGCAAATTCTACGGTCAGTGGATATGCGAAGCGCCGCTGTTCGTCTACGACTTCGACCGCTTCAACGCGGCGGATATCCTGCCGATGTTTGCAAAGTATCACATAACCACCTTCTGCGCTCCCCCGACGATGCTCCGCATGATGGTCAAGGAGGATATCTCCAAATACGACCTGTCGAGCGTGCGCCACATGACCACGGCGGGCGAGGCGCTGAACCCCGAGGTCTATCGCCAATTCAAGAAGGCAACGGGTCTGAGCATCCTCGAGGGCTTCGGTCAGACGGAGACCACCTTGCTTATTGCAAACCGCGTCGGCATGGAGCCGAAGCCGGGCTCTATGGGTAAGCCTATGCCGCACTACGATGTGGATATCGTTGACGAAGACGGCAGACCGGTACCTCCCGGTGTCACCGGCGAGATTGTCGTTCATACCGAGCCGAAGGTTCCTTTTGGTCTGTTCAAGGGCTATTACCGCGACGAGAAGAAGACTGCCGAGGCGTGGCACGACGGTCTT
>ENA-OOWZ01000115-OOWZ01000115.1-human-gut-metagenome-genome-assembly--contig:-NODE-115-length-45314-cov-4.462936_pt1 | contig 45314 bp, 39 predicted proteins | sample MGYA00241580_ERZ501329 | MGnify/ENA primary metagenome ERZ501329 (study PRJEB25962, sample SAMEA2042923) | human gut metagenome | biome: human gut; feature: human-associated habitat; material: faeces... | reverse complement strand
AGGGCTGCGAGCTTAACGCCCGCAGCCTTTAGAATTATAGTACCTTGTGAAACAAAACTCAAAGGGATAAATTACGATAAAAATCAGCGGCCGCCGAGAAGCGACCGCTTTTGCTTTTAACCCGGATAGATTGAAATGTCTAATGAGAATTTTGCGCTCTCCGCCGCCGCGCGAAGCTCGCATTTGCCTTCGACCCCGCTGAGGGGGAGACTGTTGAATAAGCCCGTCGGGATATCAAGGACTATTTTGCCGTCGCAGATAACATAGATGCGCACATTGCCGCTGTTGACGGTGACAGCGCCTGTGAATTCATAGGTTTCGCCGGCTTTCACCGTGAATTTATCCAGCGTCTTTACGCCGGACATTTTAAGCGGGAGAAAATAGACCATGTTTTTATAGTGGCTGATCGATGAGCCTTGGGTAAGACATTTCGGGTGCGGTGAGACCAGTTCCTCCTCGGTCAGAGTGCAGAGTGAGGTGTCCTCGGCGCCGTTGGTGTCTTCGATATGCTGCACACTTGAGCAGGAGCAGAGCGGCCGCGAGCACGGATGCAATTATTCTTTTCATTTTTTAGCCTTCATTTTGACAAGCTCACGGTAGCTTATAAGCTCTACGCCGTGATCCTTGAGGTATTGGTGCATCTCGGGGTCCTTGAGCAGCTGGTATTCCCAGACCCTGCACTGCCATGCGTTCGTGATGCCTTTGAGCTCGTCGCTCTCGACAGCAGGGTGGACGAAGGTCTCGGTTATGCCCTCGGGCAGGTTGCCCCAAATGCTGAGGATGTGCTTTTTATACGCCTCGTAGCTGTCTCTCATGCCGGGTACGCTCCAGTCGGGGAAGAGCAGGTAGTCGGGCATCGGCACGCCGTATCTCTTGCCCCAGAGCCTTGAGAGGAGTGTGGAGGCCTTCAGCAGGAAGTAGGGTGTGCCCTTGGGGCAGACGCGCTTATCCGCTGAGGTATACATTCTGTAGCCGTAGCCGTAATCGCCGCAGATACGCAGCGCCATCTTGAGAAATGAGAAGCGCCCCGTCTGATTGCCGTAAAGCGAGCCCATGTGATTGTCGACGTGGGAGGGCTTCATGCCCATTGCGAGCGCCTTGTCTATCTGCGCCCTGACCTCGGCCTCAACTTCTTTATATTTTGTGTGCTTCTCCACCTCGTCGCTCTCGGGCCACATATAGCCCTCGGGGTCGAGCAGGCTCTTGCCGTCGGTCAGCGGCTTCCAGCGGTATTTCTTCCATTCGCTGGTGAGGGTGGTGTGGATGCCTATCGCATACTGCGGGTTGTCAATGGAGAACTGCACGGCCTCCTCGGCGGCGGGGCAGGGCATCATAATTGTTGCCGAGAGCAGGTCGCCGGACTTAAACAGCTCAAATACGGCTTCGTTTGCGGATTTGCACATGCCGAAATCGTCGGCGTTGAGGACAAGATATTTTTTCATTCGCCTTTCTCCTTCAAAAAAGATAAAATATTTCCAAATAAGTTATAACAGTTTTGCGCCGTCAAGTCAAGTTATTTATATTTCAAGGCCGAAATCCGCGTTATAACCCCGTGTAAAAGAGGCAATACTGATATTGAATCAATTACAGCGGGGTGATGATTTGCAATTCAATAAGGTCGAGATCTGCGGAGTTAACACGGCGAAGCTCAAGGTGCTCAAGGAGAGCGAGAAGATGGAGCTGCTCAAAAAGGTCAGGGCGGGGGATAAAAAGGCGCGTGAGGAGCTTGTCATCGGCAATCTGAGGCTCGTGCTGAGCGTTATCCAGCGGTTCGCAAACAGGGGAGAGAACCCCGACGACCTCTTTCAGGTCGGTTGCATAGGGCTGATAAAGGCGATAGACAATTTTGATATCGGGCTTGACGTGCGATTCAGCACCTATGCCTGCCCGATGATAATCGGCGAGGTCAGGCGGCATCTGCGCGACAATAACCCCGTCAGGGTCAGCCGCTCGCTCAGGGATACCGCTTACCACGCCATGCAGGTCAGGGAGAGACTGATGAACGAGCTTGAGCGTGACCCGACCCCCGAGGAGATAGCCAAGGAGCTGGGCATTGACCGTGAGGAGGTCGTGATAGCGCTCGACTCCATTGTGGAGCCGCTCTCGCTCAACGAGCCGGTCTATTCCGACGGCGGCGACACCATATATGTGATGGATCAGATAGGTGACAGGGAGAGTGAGGAGAGCTGGCTTGACGAGATATTGCTGCGCCAGGCGATAGAGGAGCTGAATCCGAGGGAGAAGAAGATACTTTTCCTGCGCTTCATGCAGGGCAAGACTCAAATGGAGGTCGCGGGGGAGATAGGTATCTCGCAGGCGCAGGTCTCACGCCTCGAGAAAGGCGCAATCAAGAAGATAAAGGATAAAAACAAGGCGTAAAAAATCGGGCTTCGAGAGTATCGAAGCCCGATGGCTTTTATTTCAGCTCAACATCCGCATAAATCGCGTAGTGGTCGGAGTAATACTCGCTGCCGAAAGTCTTATTGAGCACTCGGAATTTGACGGGCTTCACCGTGGCCTTATCAACGAAGATAAAGTCTATCGTCGTGTGATATTTATCCGGCTCGAAGTAGTGGAAGGTGTAGCAGCGGTCGCTGTCCGGCGCCATGGTGCGGGCGTCGCCCATGTTGCCGCTTATCATCGTCATGTAGCAGTCCGAGCCTTGCTCTACGTTAAAGTCGCCGGTGCAGACCACGGGCAGCCCGCCGAAGTCGGCGGCTTTCTCGCTTATCATTTTTGCGCCGTTGACCTGAGCCTCCCTGCCCACATGGTCAAGGTGAGTGTTGAAGTGGACATATTCCCTGCCCGTCGCCTTCTCCGTCAGGCGCACATAGGTGGCTATCCTGATGCAGGCGCCGTCCCAGCCGAGCGACGGCTTGTCGGGGGTCTCGGAGAGCCAGAAGCTGCCGCTGTCCGAGGCGGTGAACTTATCCTTGAGATAGAATACCGCGGCAAATTCGCCGTCCTCTTTGCCGTCGTTTCTGCCGACGCCGACATAGTCGTATTCGGGCAGCCCCTCGGTGAGGGCGTTTATCCAGTCGATATGAGCCTCCTGCACGCCGAAGGAATCGGGCAGGGTCTCTCTTATAAGGCGGCAGACGAGCGGCGCTCTGAGGGTCCAAAAGTGCGGCTCCCTGCCATAGCAAAGGACGTTGAATGACATTATTCTGAACATAAATATACCTACTTTCTTATTTATTAAAGAGAGTCATTTCGACTACAACGGGGTGATGGTCGGAGGCGTACATACCGTCATACTGAGTCTTGTCGATGGTGTAGCTCTCGACCGAGGACACAAAATCATTGACAAAGACGAAATCTATCGCCTTGGGTCTCGTCAGCTCAACGAGAGACGAGTAGCCGTGATATGTGCCGCTGCTTACCATGTATTTTGCAAGGTATTTTGAGTCGTTCATGCCCGACCCAAGTATCTTCTGATACATTCCCGAGCCTTCGCTGTCGTTGAGGTCGCCCGTGAGCAGCGCGGGGATGTCGGGGCAGAGCTTCGCTATCCTCGATGAAACGAGGGCGACGGATTCGTTCCTCGCAACGATGCCGAGGTGGTCAAAGTGAGCGTTGAAATGGGCGTAGGTGAAGCCTGTTTTCTTATCTTTAAGTATAGCGTAGGAGCAGACCCTGTTGCAATAGGAATCCCAGCCCTTTGACACCTCGTCGGGGGTGTCGGAGAGCCAAAATGTGCCAGAATCCACAAGGTCGAATTTGTCCTTCTTATAGAATACGGGGCTTGCCTCGCCGCCGTCGCCGTTCCTGCCGACGCCTACATGAGCATATTCGGGCAGCGCCTCGATAAGAGCCTCGTACCAGCCCTCATCGCATTCCTGCACGCCGAAGGAATCGGGCATATTCCTGCGGATATTCTCAATGACGAGGGGGCGGCGCTTCTCGGGGGCGTGCTTGCCGAAGCCCATGACATAGATGTTGTATGTCATTATCTTGACGCTTTGGGCGGCCTTTGCCTTCGGCATAGTTTCGGGGTTCACGCAGGTGACCGGTGCGAAGGTGTAAAACAGGGTGATGATCGCAGTCATGAATGCTACGAGCTTGTCAAACATTTTCACTTTCTCCTTTTTCTGATTTATTTAACGGCGTTTTCGAGCGCCGTGATATCCAGGATCTCAATGCCGGGCGCAGTCTTTATAACATTGTAAATGTCGCCGAGCATAGCCTTAGTGCCGCCCGCCGTGTTGCTTTCGCAGTTAAGCACTATTATCGGGTCGTGAACGCTCAGCCGCAGCAGGAACCAGCCGTCGCCGCAGCTCTTGTCGGCGTTGATGCGTATGCCCTCGTAGTTGTCGGGGCAGGCGCTCCAGCCCGCGCGCTCGGCGGCAGCCCGCTCGAAGCGGGCGATGACCTTCTCGCCGACGGGTCTGAAATCGTCGCAGAGGATCTTGAATCTTAGCTCCCGCTCCTCGGCAGGCTCGGCAAGCCCGTCAATGAGCGATTCAAGGGCCAGCCCGCGCTCGGCAAGGGCGGCGGCCTTGATTATCAGCTTCGTTATCAGATATGCGCCGTCGTCGAGGAAGTAGTTCTCGGCAAACGCGGCGTGACCCGAGGTCTCCATTGCGAGCGGGCATTTAACGCCCTCGGCGCAAAGCTCGAGCTGCTTGTTGATAACATTTCTGTAGCCTCTCTTAAAGCGCAGATGCTTGCCGCCCTTTGCGGCTATGAACGCCGCAAGCCCGTCGGAGGTGACGCTGTCGGTGACTATCGTGCCGCCGGGGCAGCCCTCAAGCGCTATCTCGGAGGCAAGCGCCACAAGGCGGTTGCGGTTTATCTCAAAGCCGTCCTTGCCGACGCAAGCGGCTCTGTCAACGTCGGTGTCAAATATTACGCCGAGGTCGGAATGCGAGCTGACGACCGCCTTTGAGAGGCAGTCCATAGCCTCGGCATTCTCGGGGTTCGGGGCATGATTCGGGAAGTTGCCGTCCGGCTCAAGATAAACGCTGCCGGAGATATCCGCGCCGAGGGGAGCAAGCACGTCGTAGGCATAGAATCCGCCGACTCCGTTGCCCGCGTCGACCGCTATTTTCATCGAGCGCAGCGGATGCAGGCGGTCGGATTCAGAGTCAACGCCCTCGATTATCATATTTCTCAGCAGCTCGGCGTAGCGCTTCATGAAGCCGCATTCAACGCATTCGCCCTCTTCGCTGCCTATCAGGTCGGGCAGCTCGGCGGCGGCTCTGAGTATATCGGCAATGTCGCTGCCGTCAAGTCCGCCGTCACGTGTGAAGAATTTGAGGCCGTTCCTGTCCTTCGGGTGGTGGCTTGCGGTTATCTGCACAGCGCCGTCGCAGCCCATCTCAACCGTCGTCATAAACATTGCGGGGGTCGAGCAAAGGGAGCAGTCCGCAACGCTCACTCCATGTGAAGTCAGCGCCTTGACGGCGGCGGCCTTGATGCGCTCGGCGGACAGGCGGCTGTCGTGACCGACTGAGATATAGAGCTTATCCTTGCCCGTGCGGGTCTTGAGCCAATTGACAAAGGCCGCGCAGCAGCGCATGACCATGTCGTCGCTCATATAGAGCGGGTTGCTTTCGTCGCCGAGGGCGTAGCCCCTTATATCGCTTCCGCTTTTGAACCGAGAGAGATCCATACTTTTACTCCTTTTCAAAATATTCGTCCGAAACGCTGAGCAGGAATTTATACATCGGCGTATAAGCCTTATAGGTGTCTCGCATTATTTTTATTATCCTGTCGTCGCCGAGGTCGTCAAGCGCACCCGAGAATTTGATAAAATACATCTCTTTGCAGCCATAGAATTCCTCAAGCCCCTTCGGGCAGTCGGGCGGCATACGCTTGTAGGTCGACGCGCTGAGCACAGCGCCCGCCTTTTTGCACTTTGCGGCGGCTGCGAGAAATTCGTCACCGCGCTCGCGCAGAGCTTTGCGAAAGACCTGCATCAGCCCCGCCTCGCTGCCGTACAGACCGACCCCGAGCGAGTATGCGCTCTGAGTGACCTCAAACCACATGCAGGGGTAGCCCCTCCATTCGTTTTTGGGGCGCATGAACATTATCCACATATTGTCGCGGTAGAGCGACTTGTCGTTGGTGTAGCGGGTGTCGCGCCGCACCCTTGAAACCATCCTCGTCGGGATGGTATTCATCAGCGGGTCGACCGAGAGCAGCTCGCCGCCGATAAGCCCCGCAAGCTGACGCATCGGCTCGGTAACGCTCGATTTTATCTCTTCCTTGCGGCTTTCGTAATATTCCTTTGAATTCCTGAAGCGGTTGTCTGCAAGCAGAAAAAGCGCCTCGGGAGTTATTCCTTTGTATTCCATGTCAGATCAAACCTTCTTTTGAGAGCATCTCCGCCGCGAGCATAACGGCGGTCTTGGCGGAGGCAAAGTTGATGCCGCCCTGCATCCACACGGCGTAAGGCTCCCTGAGCGGGGCGTCCGCCGACAGCTCTATCGACGAGCCGAGGATGAATGCGCCCGCCGCCATGATGACCTTGCTGTCATAGCCGGGCATATCCCACGGCTCGGGCACAACGTAGGAATCCACCGGCGCGCCCGACTGTATCCCCTTGCAGAATTCAACGAGCCTCTCGGGGGTCTCAAGGCAGAGCGCCTGGATTATGTCGTGGCGGCTCTCGCTCGATGACGGAGTGACCTTGAAGCCGAAATCCTCAAACATTGCGGCGGCGAATACGGCGCATTTGAGCGCGCTGCCGACAACGCCGGGGGCATTGAAAACGCCCATGAACATATTCCTGTTCTCGCCCAGAGTGCAGCCGACCTCCTTGCCGAGACCGGGGGTGGTGGCGCGGTAGGCGCAAAGCTCAACAAGTTCCTTTTTGCCCGCAATGTAGCCGCCCGTCCTTGCGATAGCGCCGCCCGCATTCTTGATGAGCGAGCCTGCGATGATATCCGCGCCCGCCTCGGTCGGCTCGGTGCGCTCGACGAATTCGCCGTAGCAGTTGTCGACCATGACGATGGCGTCGCATTTTGACTTAACGAGCGCCGCTATCTCGCCTATCTGAGCGACTGAGAGGCTCGGGCGCAGGCTGTATCCCCTTGAGCGCTGGATATAGACCATTCTCGGCTTCTTTTCAAGCGCTTTTTCTATCGCGGTCAGGTCGGGCAGGCCGTTTGAGTTCAGCTCGACCTGCTCATATTTAACTCCGAAATCCTTGAGCGAGCCCATTCCATTGCCGCTCAGACCTATAACGCTGTGTATCGTGTCATAGGGCTTGCCCGTAACGCAGAGCATCGTGTCGCCGGGGCGAAGCAGGCCGAAGAGGGCGACGCAGAGAGTGTGAGTGCCGCAGGTGAAGCTGTGGCGGACTATGGCGTCCTCCGCACCGAACGCCTCGGCATAGATGCTGTCGAGCTTTTCCCTACCCCTGTCGCCGTAGCCGTAGCCGGTCGAGCCGGCGAAATCCGCCTCGGACACTCTATTGTGTATAAAGGCGGCAAGCACCTTTTGCTGATTGTATTCCGTGATTTCATCTATCTCGGCGAATTTGAGCGCCGCTTTTTTCATCGCTGCGTCGGAGGCGCTCAGAATTTTATCGCTGAATTCAAAAAAGTTCTTTTTCATTTTTTCACCGCTTGTAAATATTATTGAGTGATCTGAAGAAGCCGCAGTCCGCACCGAGCAATTGCTCCTTTGTCACTCGGTAGCTCCAGTTGCCCTCGGCAACGCCGGGGGTGTTGAGCCTTGTATCCGAGCCGTACATCAGGAAATCCTGCACGGGTATGACCGCAAGCTCGCTGACGCTTGCAAATATGCTCCGCAGCAGCAGGGGAGTCGCGCCGCCCCAGTCGCCGCCGGGGAAGCCGCAGTAGTCGAGCATCCTGCGCCGCACATCCTCGGTGCTCTCCCAAAGGAAGCCAAAGAGCGTGTTATTGTCGTGCGTGCCGGAATATGCTATCGAGTTTCTTATGTAATTATGCGGCATATGGATGCTGTCGCTGCCGTCGAGGAAGCCGAATTGGAATATCCTCATACCGGGGAAGCCGCTCTCCTCGACCAAGGCGCGTACCTCGTCCGTTATGTCGCCCAGATCCTCGGCAATGATGAGCTTATCCTCGTGCCCCGCCTTGACGGCGTTCACAAAGTCCATGCCCGGGCCCTTGACCCATTTGCCGTTTTTGGCTGTCGTTTCGCCCGAAGCGACCGACCAATAGGATTCAATGGCTCTGAAATGGTCTATCCTCACGCCGTCAAACATCTCGAGCGTGTGATCCATGCGCTCTCTCCACCAACCGAAGCCGTCTTTTTTCATCTCGTCCCAGTCATAGAGCGGGTTGCCCCAGAGTTGGCCGTCCTCAGCGAAATAATCCGGCGGCACTCCCGCCACTCGGCTTGGGTAGCCCCTTTCGTCTATTTGGAAGAGCTTTCGGTTCTCCCACACGTCGCAGCTGTCATCCGAGACATAGATGGGGATATCGCCGATGATGATAACGCCCTTTGAGTTGGCGTATTCCTTGACCTTGGCCCACTGGGTGAAGAATTCATACTGTATGAATTGCCACATTCCTAGCGTTTCGCCGTCGGTCACTTCGTTTTGAGTCCACTCCTGCCAACGCTTGCCGCCGTTCTGCTCCCGCAGCGTCATAAAGCGGCAGAATGCCTCGAGCCTCGGGTGGGCGGCAATGAATTCCCCGACCTTGTCAAAGTCCTTCATGCGCCTGTATGCCTTACGCAGCAGGGGGAGCCGCTCCTTGGCAAGCCTGTCGAATTCGCAGTAGTAGGGGGTCGCCTGCCTTGCGCCGTCAAGCTCCTCACGGGTCAGAAGCCCGTCGTCAAACAGCGTCTCAAGGTCGATAAAATAAGGATTTCCGCCGAATGCGGAGAAGGATTTATAAGGGGAATTGTATTCGTCCGTCACGGTAAAGGGCAGCACCTGCCAGGCGGAGAAGCCGTTGTCGGCAAGGAAGTCGATAAAATCGAGGGCGTTCCTGCCGAAGCTGCCAACGGAGTGATCGCCGTAGAGAGACGATATGTGCATGAGTATTCCGCTTCTTCTTCTCATCAAAAAGCTCCTTTGGTAATATTACGGATAAAACTATATCATAATTTAAATGAAAAATAAAGCAATTTTAAAAGAAAACTTGATATTTCGGTCAAAAACCGCTAAAATGGGAAATATATCCTATATCTTTATGATGGGGGTCTGTACCGTGACCAAGGCGCAGGAATACTTAAAGAATTTGATAGACATTATCGCGCGTATAAGCGACGATCAGGGTGATAATATCGAGGCGGCGGCTCGCCTGATGAGCGACACCTTCTGCGGCGGCGGGCGCATCCACGCTTTCGGCACGGGGCATTCGCATATGCTCGCTGAGGAGCTGTTTTACCGCGCGGGCGGGCTTGTCAACGTCGACCCGATGCTTGAGACCTCGCTCATGCTGCACGAATCCGCCTCCAAGAGCACCGAGCTTGAGCGCCTCGAGGGCTACGGCGAGATACTCTTTGAGCATTTCGGGATCAAAAAGGGCGATATGCTGTTCCTTTTCTCAAATTCAGGCAGGAACGGCGTTGCGATAGACCTTGCGATCAAGGCGAGGGGGTGTGGAATCCCGACCGTGGCGATAACAAATATGAGCCACACCCTCAGCGGCTCTTCACGCCACTCGAGCGGCAAGAAACTGTATCAGCTCGCCGATATCGTGATAGATAACTGCGGCTGCGTGGGCGACGCGAGTATGGCGTTTGACGGCTTTGATAAAAAAGTCGCCCCTACCTCGACTTCGGCGGGCGCGGCAATACTCAACGCAATTGAGGCAAGGGCAGTCGAACTGATGCTTGAGCGGGGTGTAGAGCCTGAAGTATTCGCCAGCAGTAATGTTGACGGCGGCGACGAGATCAATGCCGCATACGTCAAGAAATATGCCAAGGAGATAAGGTCGCTATGATTTATCCCTCAATGCAGTCGATAAATACCCTCGGAGCGGCAAAAGGCAGCTTCAATATAGCCGTTGACGGCTTTGAGGCCGCATATGCGGCTGGGTTTTTATCAGAGTTTTCTTTGAATATCTGTAAAGCCGATAAACTTTACATAACGATAATACGCAAAAATGACCGCAGCACCGAATATATAGAGGAAGCCTGCCGCCTGACGGACGAAAAATACTTTATTGACACCTCAGAGACCGACGGAAATGTGCATATGCGTCTCACCGTTTCGGGCAAAAAGAGCCTGTTCCGCGCCCTTTGCAGGGTGAGGCAAATGCTGCGGTGCGGCGAGGTGCCGCTCGGCAGTATTGAGGATTACCCGCTGTTCGCCGAGAGGGGCTATATAGAAGGGTTTTACGGCTCTCCGTGGAGCTTTGAGACAAGAAAAAGCACGCTCAAAATGATGGCGGAGTACGGCATGAATACATATTATTACGCCCCGAAGGACGACCCGTATCACCGCGAAAAATGGGGCGAGCTTTACCCCGAGATCGAGCTTGCCGAGCTGAAAGAGCTTGCCGATATCGGGCGCGAGAATTTTGTCGATATTTATTACTGTATAGCCCCCGGCCTGAGCATTTGTTACTCCTCCGACGAGGACTTTGAGCTTTTGGAATGTAAAGTTGAACAGCTTTACAGTATCGGAATACGCAATTTCGGGCTTTTGCTCGACGATATCCCCGACAACCTCTTTTACGAGGAGGATAAGCAGCGCTTCGACGGCGATACGGCGAACGCACACATATATATCATCAACCGATTCAACGCGTTTTTGAAGGAGCTTGACCCTAAAAGCCGATTGACCGTCTGCCCGCTCGTCTATCACGGCAGCGGCGAGGAATATTATATCTCAAAGATCGGCAGGGGGATCGACGGCGATGTTTCGCTCTTTTGGACGGGCAAAAACATCTGCTCTCAGGAGCTGACCGTGCCCGAGGCGGTCATATTCACCCACTCGACCGTAAGACGGCCGCTCTATTGGGATAATTTCCCTGTCAACGATGCGGAGATGTATAATGAGCTGCATATTGGCTACCTCAGCGGGCGTGAAAGCGGACTTTACCGCTTCGCCGAGGGGCTGATATCGAATGTGATGCCATATCCGCTGTCAAGCAGAATACCTTTACTCACCGTTTGTGACTATCTTTGGGCGCCTACGAAATATGACGGCGTCGCTTCGTGGCAAAAAACGTGTGAGATCGTTTTCGGCGATAAAAAAGAGGCGTTGATGCCGTTTGTCGAGAATCTTCTGACCTCATGCTTAAAGGTTGAAAATTCGCCGGGGCTGAATTCTGCGATTGCGGCGGCAAATCAGGAATTGCTCTCGGGCAACAGACAAAGGGCGCAGCAAATTCTGCTTGCATATGCGGATAAGATGAAAGGCGCTCTCACGGCGCTTGATCCGAATGACCCGCTGCGGCTTGAGGCGGAGCCGTGGCTCAATAAATATGCCGTTGCCTGCGAGCTGTTTGAATCGGCGGCGATGCTGCTGTCCGACAGCTCTCAAGAGCAAAAAAATAAAGTCGCCGACCTACTGAGTCGATACATGGTCGACCCGAGGACGCTTTGCGACTTTTCACTCCAAGAATTCTCCGAAAGGATGCTTTCGTTATGATATCACCCGCTTTGAAAGAGGCCTATGAGCTGCTTTATCACAAAACGCCGCTCGGCTTTTATAACTGCGGTAGGCTCTGTGACGGGCTTTGCTGCCGAGGTGACGGTAAAGGCATGTGGCTTTACCCGGGCGAGGAGGAACTCTTCACCGATAAGGAGGGCTTTGCGCTGTGCGAAGCCGAGGGAAACCACGGTCAACCCATGGTGATCTGCTCGGGTGAATGCGACCGCCGCGAACGCCCGCTTGCCTGCCGTATCTTTCCGCTGTTTCCGCTTGTGACCGAGGAGGACGGCAGGGTGAATATTGAAGTTATCATGGATCCGAGGGCGGGAATGTGCCCGCTTTCAAGAGGAGTTAAACCTATCGACCCGTCCTTTGCACGCGCCGTCAGAAGGGCGGCAATGTACCTTGTGCGGGATGAGAAAATTAAGGAGTATATGAAGGCCGTAAGCCTTGAGTTGCTTGAAATTATCGAGCTGCGTGAGAGACTCGGCTGATTGTATAAGGAGTTGTGTATTAAGTGAAAAAATTATCCGTTTTGCTGCTTATTGCGGCGTTGCTCTGCACTCTCTGCTCGTGCAGACGGCTCGACAATGAGCAGGTGGCGGCCGCCTTTGCGTGGACTGCCGAATTCAACTATGACAATGCCTCTCGCGTTGTCTCCGAGGCCGCAGGTTTCACCGTTCCCGCTGATTTTTTGAAGCAGCTCGGCGAGGAAAAATCGCAGCAGCTCGTTGCCGAGGCGAAGAGCGGATCTTTTGACGATTCTACATGGCGCAAGGTCACGGGCTTTACACGTCATGTGGTCTGTGACACCCTGAACGGCGCGCTGAATGCCGATAATATCTTTGATTTCGGCAATAACGGCAGCGACAGCTTTACCGTTTCCTTTGTCGGCGATATCCTGCTCGACCCCGATTTTGCTCCGATGGTTCACGCCAAGGCTAAGGGCGGCGTGCTCGGCAAGTGCATCGACCAAAAGATAGTCGATCACCTTAAAAGCTCGGATATTTTTCTTATAAATCACGAATTTTCGAGCGGCAGCAGGGGGAAGCCTCTCTATAATAAATCGTGGACCTTCCAAGCGCCGGAATCCTCGCTCTCCATACTCAAAGATATGGGTGCGGATATCGTTTCTCTTGCAAATAATCATGTCTTTGATTACGGTGAGGACGCATTCTATGACACGCTCGATAACCTTAAAAAAGCCGGCATCCCGTATATAGGAGCCGGCAGGAATATTGAGGAAGCCAAGAAGGGCTGTTATTTTGTTATTAACGGCTGCAAGGTCGGCATCGTGGCCGCCAGCCGAGCGGAAAAGGTGCGCTTTACCCCCGTTTCGACGGCGGATACTCCCGGCGTCATGGGCACATATGACAACGCCGATTTTCTCAATGTTATCAAGGATGCGCGGGCGCAGTGCGACCTGCTGTTTGTCTATGTCCACTGGGGCACGGAGAATTCCACCGCCCTCGAGCAGGCGCAGATAAAGGGCGCGCGTGAATACATCGACGCGGGCGCGGATGTGATAGTCGGGGCGCATACCCATTGCCTTCAGGGCATGGAATTTTATAAAAACAAACCTATTATATATAGCGTGGGTAACTTCTGGTTCAACAGCAAGACCCTTGACTCCTGTGTGATGACCTTTACGGTCGATAAAGATATGAATGTGCAGACTCAGATATTGCCGCTGCTCCAAAAGGGCTGCGAAACAAGGCTGCTGACCGCCGAAAATGAGCGCAGAGCGCTTTTTGACAGGGTCGAGAGCTATGAGCCGCAGGGCGTGAGCATCAGCGACGACGGTATTGTCACCTCAAAGTGAGCCGTCCCAGAGATATTTTTTCATGTCGATCCTGCCGTCCTCGAGGAATTCAACGCCCTCCTCGCTGAGCAGCAGCCGCTGCATATTCTCGCCGCCGAAGGCAAATGCGTTTGATAAGCAGCCGTCTTTCGTCACGACACGGTGGCAAGGAATCTTGCCCGGCTCGGGATTGACGTGCAGGGCGTAGCCGACCACTCTCGCCCAGCGGGGATTGCCCGCCATTGCGGCGACAAGGCCGTATGAGGCCACCTTGCCGCGCGGTATGCGTTTGACGACGTCATAGATCTTTTCAAATGTATTCATGGAGTTCCTCCGTTATGCTTGTTATTATCAGCATCGCCCGAAAATGTTGAATTGCCGTTGCGGAAATGTTAATTTTCTATGAAACCGTTGACATTTCACCTCAAATGTGTCACTATTTTAATGTGAATAGTTAAAAAGGGGAGTATTTCAATGAAGAAATTGATAGCAGCTCTTTTGATATTGGCGGCAGCCGTGTCTCTCGCCTCGTGCAGCGTTAAGCAAAAGGATCTGACCTATGAGGAGCGCAAAGCCTCGCTCGAGGCAAGAGAATCCGAGCGTGCTGCGGAGTCGCTCAAGGTCGAGTCCGAGATAGCCGAGGAGATGGGCAGCGTCGAGAAAGAGATCGGCAAGACCGTTGACGGCAAAAGGATAGTTATTAAAGAAGATTATAACGACCGCACCGAATTCACCGTCCTTGAATTTGACAAGAAAAAGAATCTCAATCAAACGACGATCTATATGTTTTTCAAGGATTCCGACAATTATGAGGCGGTCAAAAAGATAGGCGACAGGGGCAACGACAAGCTCTCAAAGAGCGACGACGAGAAGCGTATACTTATCTTTAAGAATTCCAAGACAGACGGCGCTTCATACGACGATTGGTATAAAACATATGAAATGCGTGAAGCGAATTTCATTAAATAAACAGTAATTTCAGAAGCTGCCGCCGTGGTTGCGGCGGCTTTTTTCTATACGGAGGAATATATATATAATGAAATATAAATATGTTATATGGGACTGGAACGGCACCTTGCTCGACGATGTGGGCGCTGCGCTTGCAAGCGTCAACGATATGCTCGCTCTTCGCGGCAAGGAGCCGATAGACCTTGTGCGCTACCGTGAATGCATCGGGGTGCCGATAATCAAATTTTATGAGCAAGTATTTGACATGGCGAATGACGATTATCAGCTGATAATCAAGCAGTTCAACGAGGGCTACGCCCGTCATGAGCTTGACTGCGGGCTTTCTGAGGGTGCGGAAACGGCGCTGAATTTCTTTGCCCGCAGCGGTGCGAGGCAGGTAGTCGTTTCTTCATCTCACAGCGATATCGTAGAGGCGGGGATAAAGAAATACGGCATTACCCGCTTCTTTGACAAAATACTCGGCGCAAGCGACTATCTCGCAGGCTCAAAGATAGAGCGTGCGGTCGATTATCTGAGGCAAAACGGCGCCGAAAAAGGCACGGTTTTGGTCATCGGCGACCTTGAGCACGACGCCGAAATGGCAGCCGAAATAGGCGCGGATTGCGTGCTCCTGACGAGCGGCCACGAGCAGCCGGCACGTCTCGCCGCCGCACATGCGCGGATCATCGACAGTCTTTCAGAGCTTCCGAACTTAGTGCAGAGTGAACAATAATCCCGCTATTAGATTGTGGAAAGCGTCTAAAAAACCGTAAAATTCATAATTTATTCATAATTTGTTTTCAAAAAGTTAAAAAATGTGCACCTTGTCCGCAACATCCCCTTTATATAATACGTAATGTAAATAGCGGCCTGAGCCGCAAGATTGGCGCTCATTGCACGGGCGTCGGCGGGGCGAAGCCTCGCAAATAAATTATGGAGGTGCAAAATATGAAGAAGGCATCACGACTTTTGGCGATGGTCATGGCAGTTATCATGATCATGTCTGCGGCTTGCCTGCCGATCTACGCAAAGAACGTATCGTCGGATTACACCAAGCCCAGCGTCAACAGCCTCGAGAAGTATTATTTCTCTGCCGAGCAGGGATGCTCCTACATCCTTGATATGCTTGACGAGATACTTGCCGAGGCAGACTTCAACATGACATGGGGGGATATGGGTCTCTCAGGTATCACGAAGTCCGCCGTTAAGAGCGCTACGGGCATCGACAGGCTGAATTTCTCCAGCATCGACGCTTCTATCAACACTCTTTACAATCTCCTTTACGGCATCGACCACAGCAACCTTGCTTCCTTTGCGGATTTCTTCGGAGCCTTCGGTAACCTGCTTGATAAGGACACCGGCCTCATCCAGAGCTATGCTTACATTGACCCTACCAATACCAGAGCCAGTGGTGCAGCCGACCTTGATGTTCTCTATATGATCATCAATTGGCTTGCCAACAATGAGAACTTCCTTAGGAAGCTCGTTGCTGGCACCCTTGACTTCGGTCTGCTCAAGAATGCTCTTTCGGGCGAAATCAAGACTATACTTACCGACTTCGACGGCTGGCTCAAGCTCACCGTTTACAAGGCTCTTGTCAACGGCGACGCCACCGCTCTTCCCGCAGGCGACACCCCGGTCGACGACGCTGTTCAGCAGGTAGTCAACTGGGCGCTTATCGACGGCACGGGCGAGACGGTCGAGACCGGCGCGAACTCCATCCTCGGCGCCAATTTTAAGGCTCTCCTCCCCGCAATGGGCAGCGATACCATTAAGGCAGCCGGCGGCGCAAACATCAAGGCTGTAGATATCCAGGCCGACAGAGGCGAGGGCGTCAAGTCCTACAAAATGAGCTTCTATCAGCTTATCTCCAACGCAGTCGACGCTCTTATGAGCGGTATGCTCAAGGATATGCTTGCGGGCATCCTCTTTGACGCTCTTAAAATCGACACCACCGCAAACGGCGGCAAGGGCAACACCGACGTCATGGGCGACCAAACCTTTAACCTTATCGTCGGCGCGATCGAGGAGCTCTTCGTTCAGAACGGCGCTCCCGCAGTTCACTACTCCGCTGACGCGGCAACCTATCCCGTTCCCAAGATCAACGATCTGCTTGATTGGCTGCTTACCGGCAGCGACGGCGTTGATCCTGCACTTAACACCTTCATCTCCACCAGCTACAGCGGAATCAACCTCACCGATAACTTCATGTCGCTCCTTAACGACATCGCCAGAATGCTTCCTTCGCTTCTGCCCGCATTCGGTCTTGAGCTTGACGCCTCCCTTGCATATTCGGCATCCGACCTTGCCGCTACCCTCGCTTTCAACGCTGATAGAGAGATCGTTCTCTCCAGCGCCGAGGACGCAGATACCAACCTCTATCTCACCTTTGAGAAGGGTGCGGACGGCGAGCGCATGAGGATCTATCCCACCGAATACAAGCTCGGTGAAACCGGCGAAAAGATCCCCATCAAGTATGCTTACTTCAGCGATAATTCCCTTGTCAACACCATCGACAAGGCTCAGTCGGATTATATTAACTCCGACCTTGTAAGACCTGAATATTACATCTCTGACTCTCAGGTCTATGCAAACCTTGTAAAGCTCCTTCTTTCGAGCTTCATCGAGGGTACTTACTTCCCCGAGTGGACCGACAGCATCGCGTCCGTCGGCGCATATGCTCTTGCATCTCTTGCAACCGATATCGTTCCCGAGGGCGAGTACTTCGACAGACTTGACGCATACTATTATAATAATACTCATAGCGACAGCTATGTTTCCCCCTCCACCGGCAAGACCATCGACAAGGATCACGACCTTGATTACACCGTCATCAAGACCAACGCAAGGGACGGCAAGCAGATCGAGATCCCCTACGCAGTCGGCGAAATAGGCGCGGCGATCGGTGCGTTCTATCTCAACGGTGTGTTTGATGTCAATGACAGGCCTTTCACCGTCCTCAATTCCTCTCTTGAGCAGTTCGGCTCTGAAATGCTTCTTTGGGGCTTCACCAAGTATATGCCCATCTTCACCGGTACTTACAATGCAAACACCGGTTACTACGAGGGTCAGGCAACCTGGAAGAACAGCGTTAACAGCTTCATCGACCAGATCTACAGCGACCCCGCGGCAGGCACTTACAAGGCCAACGCAAACTTCGACGCTATCTACACCCTTATTGATGATACCCTCTTCGGTCTCGTTCCCGCATCATGGCTGCCTGAGACCTATGTCGGCTCTTTCGACTTCATCAACAAGTGGCTTCTTGATTCGATTCAGGACTTTGACCTTCAGCAGCTCTTCAGCCTGTTCTCAGTCAACAAGAGCGGCGAGCTCAACGAGTCGCTTCTCACCGTCCTGCTGAGGACCGTTGACCGTGTCCTTGCCATCGTTCTCGGCGGCAACTCGGTACTTCTCCCCGCAAGAACCAATATGTATGCAAACGGCGGTCTGTTCGCAGCGAACAATACCACCACCATCACCTCACTCGACGCACTCCTTGACGGCAGCAGCGAGAGCTCCTCACTTGCATTCTTTGTGACGAGCCTTGTTAGGTACCTCAATCAGTATAAGGTTGAGCTTTTCACCACTATCTTCCCGCTCCTGCTTACCACTAAATATGTGCCCGAGTTTGACAACGGTACCAACTATCTCGGCACCGATATGACCGCATATAAGGTCTCAAGGCTTCAGAACTATCTGGATCACTTCAATGTCGGCGTCAATGCCACCGCAATACTCAACACGACCGATAAGGCCGCTGCCGACGCCGCCGTTAAGGCGAACGCCAACAGCTACATCTACACCAGGACTCTTGACGGCGTTGATCACTACATAGTTTATAAGAAGCTCGACTTCTATACCTGCGCTACCGAGACTTCGGGCATTGCAGATGACAACACCTATACGGACGGTAACGGCAACGTTGCAAGCGACACCACCAAGAGCACCTTCGGCTCCTTCGGCAAGTCGATCCTCAACAACAGAACCGCGACCAACGGCTTTGTCTCATACACCAACGACGCTTACAGATTCTCGGAGGCTGAGGATTACGCTAAGCTCGCTACCTACAACAACCTTGAGTCAGAGCTTAAAGATGCAGCGAGATTCGTCTCAGATTATAAAGCATTCGGCTCAGGCGACGCAGCGACCGGTTATGCCGAGTGGATGAAGTTCTACATCAACTCCAACCTTAAGGCTAACAACCTCTACGACGCCAATGACGACGGAATCATTGTCACCGATTCCTCACAGGCTACCTTTGACGGTGATCCCGGCGTTCCCAGCAAAAAATATTATCCTTACTTCACCACCGCTTCTCAGGATATCAGCTTCTACTACAAGAAGACCGGTAATAATGTTACCGTTAACATGAATGACTTCAACGCCAACGCATATGAGCAGATCGCTCTTGCAGTTGCTTACGGTCAGGATGCAGCTAACGATGTCGTCCTCTCCAGCTACGAGGCTGAGCCTGTAGTCAGACTTGCTATCAAGAAGTATGCGGGCGCTGCCGATGCAAGAGTTCTTGCGTTCGATATCACTCCCGATGCCAACGGCGCTTACCACAACGGCGCATATCAGTGGAGCGGCCTTACCAACAGCGAGCTTGAAGCTATCACCACCTTCTGCAACAGCATCGACTGGACCTTCACCTATGATGCAGCTGCAGGCACCTATGAAATAGCAAGGCCCGCATTCGCACTTATCTCCAACCTTGACTTCGCAAACGGCATCGCAACCGCTCCTTCGGCTACCTACTCGAAGGACGACAGCACCTTCCCGCTGAAGGTCGCTAAGGCAATGCGCGAAGGCTACATTGACTACATCTACGCTCTCTATGAGAACAGACGCGCTCTCTACAACCACATCAGCTACATCGGCGACCGTGCCGAGAGTGCCGAGAGAAACAGAAAGGGCCAGACCTCCATCGACGTCACCGCTCTTGAGTGGCTCCTGAAGCACACCGAGTCTGCTTACACCGATTCTCAAACTCACCTTCGTAACCGTAAGTTTGCAGGCACCTCGACAAACGGCGAAACCAACTATGTAAAGGTTTACACTGCAAGCTCCTATGCAGATTTCAAGAAGGCTTATGACTTCGCTACCTCGCTCGTTGCCGCAAGATACGGCACCGCAGCGGCAGCAGGTCTCACCCAGTCAATGGTCAGCAAGGCTTTCCACTCACTGATGGATGCTTTCAAGCACCTCGTTGAGTACAGCGGCGCAGCCGACTGGTATAAGCTCGAGCAGAATCTCCTTCTTGCGAAACCCTTCATCGAGAATCCCGATCCTTACAACGCAACTACCGGCTACACCAAGGAATCCTATGATCCTCTTGTTGAGAGCTACAACGCAGCAATGGCTCTTTATAATGATAAGGAAGCATATGACTGCGAGCAGCAGGCTGATATCGACAGGGTTGCCGATGACCTCTACGCTAAGATCTTCGAGATCGTTTACAACTCAGTGACCGATCTTATCGTCAATCCCGACTCCGGCGCAAACATCGTTATCAAGAAGATTGATCCCATCATCGACGGCAGCGGCAGAAAGATCTTCCAGGGCTTCATCAGCGGCCTTGCCGAAGGCGTCGGCCTCAGAGAGGATGCAACCGCCGAGAACACCTCGATAAGCGACTCCAAGTATGTTAAGATCATCGGCATGACCGTTAATGACTCCAAGCGCATGACCTTCAAGGTTGCTGAGAGCGACTACGGCTACGGCACCGGTTCCTACTACGTTGCGAACGACAGCACCAGGCCCATGTTCTTCTACTATGCAGTCCTTTACGGTGATCTGAACGGTGATACCCGTATCGACGGTACAGATAAGTCAATGCTTGACTGGTATCTCAACGGCAACACCTCGTTCCTCGACCAGAGCCGGCTTGAGGCAGCCGACGTTGACCACAGCGGCTCCGTCGACAGCATCGACGCTTCCATGATCAAGGATTACTACACCCTCGTTAATCCCGACGGCATCACTCAGCTCGCTGACTGATAAGCCGAAAGGATTCGATAGCCAAATGAATTCAGCCTCCGTTGCCCTCGGGCAGCGGAGGCATTTTCTTGTCTGAAATGCTGTTTTATATTTGCCTTTACGGCGCTTGCCGGAGCACGGAAAGCAGGGCGTATAAAAGCCCTGTATGCCCTTTGATTGCGCCGAGATAATGGATGGGATGTCAGAATAACTGCGTGCTACAGTGGCCTTTAATGGGGCAAATTTAAGCCGAAATATTTAAGCGACGAGATATAACGAAATCCGTCGAAAAAGTTCTATTCATTTAATTATGAATAAATTATGACGGCATGATCGGCCGCTCCTGCAAATAATATTCACACACTTATACTGCATATACAGCATGATTTGTTGCCCGAATAGAAGAAAGGAACGTTGTAAAGTGGAAAACTTTACGAAAATAATGTTAAAATCGGAATATTAAACGGAGTTATTCACTTTTTCCACGGGGTTTTCCACACATGAAAGTAAAACGGCTTTACAAAGTTGATTTGTAAAGCCGTTTTACTTGTCGGTATATATTCATGTATGTTTTGCGGACGGGAATGAATATCAGGATTTGCGAATGCAGGAACGCCGTCATTACTGTGCCGAAAATTGCTTCCCCTTTATAATAACATTATTAATATGCGAAAAATCATCCGATACGATGAGCAGGTCTGCGCTCTTGCCGACGGCTATGCTGCCGGTAGTTTTGTCCGCGCCGATTATCCTTGCGGGGTTGATCGTAACAGCCTTTAGCGCCGAGCGGAGAGGAATGCCGAAGTGAAGCAGATTGTTGAATTCGTCAAAAAGGTTTGCGGCGCTGCCTGCAAGGGTGCCGTCGGGGAGGCGCACCGCGCCTTTCTTGATCACACGCTGACCGCCGAGGGTGTATTCGCCGTCCTCAAGCCCCGCGGCCATGGTGGCGTCGCTGATGACCGCTATTCTGTCCTCACCGAGGATGCGGAAAGCTATCCGCAGAGTGGGTGCACTGATGTGGATGCCGTCGCATATCAGCTCGGCTGTCACGGTGCTGCTGTCCATCACCGCGCCGACCGTGCCTGCCTCGCGCGAACCGAGACCGACCATCGCGTTGAAGAGGTGAGTGACGTGCGAAAAGCCGTGCTCGTAGCCAGCCTTTGCCTGCTCGTAGGTAGCGGTAGTGTGGGCGGCGGAGACCGTACATACCTTGCTTGCCCGCTCGGCGAATTCAAGCGCACCGGGCATTTCAGGGGCAACGTCTACGAGTTTCACGGGGCACACGGCGTTGAGCCGGGCAAAAGTATCATAGTCGGGTGCGATGATGTATTCCTCGGCCTGAGCGCCTTTCTTTGCGGGCGAGATGAAGGGACCCTCCATATTGATGCCGTGGATGTATGCGCCCGGCTCGTGACCCATTGCGTCGGCGGCGTATTTGAAGCTCTTTTGCAGCTCGGTTATCGGCAGGGTCATTGTAGTCGGGCAAAATGATGTTATGCCCTTGCCCGCGAGCCAGCGGCTCATTATGAGCACCGAATCCTCTTTGTCGTCTGTCGTGTCGGCCAAATTGCAGCCGTGAATGTGTATGTCGATGAAGCCGGGAAGCACTCTCATGCCTGTGCAGTCCAAGCCGTCGCCGTCGAGCTTGCCGATCTCGGCTATTTTGCCGTCCTCAATTCTTATATCCCCACGCCGAGGTTCAAAATCCTCGCCGTATATGATCGCATTTTTGATTATCATATCAATGCCTCCTGTTCGGTTCAATAATATCACCTTTGCGACAAAAAGTCAAAAAAATAAGCTGCGACGTTTGCCGCAGCTCAAAATTGCAATAATTATTAATCAGGTTCTGTCCTCAACAAAGGCAACAAGGTCGCCGACAGTCTTGATTTTCTCAAGTGCTTCGTCGGAAAGCTCGATATCGAATTCGTCCTCAACGGACATTGCGAGGTCGACGAGGTCAAGGCTGTCTGCGCCGAGGTCGCCGGTAAGGGATGAGCCTTCGTTGATGATAGCGGGGTCAACTTCGAGCTGCTCGCTGATGATCTTCTTCAGAGTTTCAAATACCATAAAAAAATCTCCTTTTCTTTCTGTTTGCGTTCCCCCCGGAACGCACATGATAATATATTATTTGTCGGCGAGTGATTTGTCAAGAGTTATTTTTTGTTTTTTGTCGTATACTCGCCGCCGAAATGCTGATAATAAGAAAAAAGCGGGATGGGATGATGAATATGGATATATTTCTTTCATTGCTCAAGGCGTTCATCGCCGGGGGAGCAATATGCCTCATAGGGCAGGTGCTCATGGATACCACCAAGCTGACTCCCGGGCGCATACTTGTGGCGTTTGTGGTGCTCGGCGTGGCGCTGACTGCCGTCGGAGTCTATGAGCCGTTTGCAGAGTGGGCGGGCGCGGGCGCGACCGTGCCGCTGACGGGCTTCGGCTACGCGATGGCAAAGGGCACTGAGCAGGCGATATCCGACGGGGGAGTGAGAGGCATCCTGACAGGTGCATTCACCTCGGCCTCGGGCGGTGTGACGGCTGCGATCCTCTGCGGTCTGATAGCTTCGTTCATCACAAGGCCTAAAGAGAAGTGAGCGACCTCTGCTATTAATAATAAAGATTTTGCCGCCCATGTCAACAGTAAACCGGCAGAATTAGAAAAATCTTAAGAAAATAAAAAAATCCCCGTTCATAACGAACGGGGAAGCGCTGTCGGTTTATTGAGCCTCGCAGCAGGAGCAGGAAACGTAGTTCTCTTCGCAATCGGCGGTAGCGTTCTTCTTATCGAGGAACTTCTTAACTGCGAAATAAACGCCTGCGACCGCGCCGGCAATAACGGTGATTATAGCGATGACTTTGAAGATCTTCTTAAGGCAATCCATGAAATGAACCTCCGTACATTTTTATTTTCTTAATTATAGCCTATTTTGGTCAGAATGTCAATAATTTAACAGCCGCAGTCATAAAAAATTTACAACTACGGCCGTTTTGCTTTTAATTTGATTGTGCAGCTTATTTAACGAGCTTGGCAAGAGCCGACTTCTTGTGAGCTGCATTGTTCTTGTGGATAAGGCCCTTAGCGGCAGCCTGATCAACCTTCTTGACAGCCTCTTTTACAAGAGCCTCGGTCTCAGGTGCGTTAGCGGCGGCAGCAACGTTAGCCTTCTTTATAGCGGTTTTGAGAGCCGTATTTCTGGACTTGTTTCTTGCTGCTCTGGTCTTATTGACGAGAACTCTCTTCTTAGCTGATTTGATATTGGGCATTAAAAGACACCTCCTTCTTCATACAGGTGAATATGATAACACAATTTTTCTTCAAATGCAAGGTGTTTTTGAAAAAATGTTTGAAATATCGGGAATATTCGCCTGAAATATATACTACCAAAAAATTCTAAAAAAATCAAGAGGTATTTGAATATGAATTTGAGAACCGATTTGGCGCTGGAGAGATGCGAATCGCTTGATAAGCGGAATATGCGGGGCGTGAATATCGAGACGGTCAAGAAGCGCTGCGCCAAGGTGAGCCGTATCGAGGTCATCAATGAGGAGGGGGCGCAGGCTATCGGGAAGCCGATAGGCAGATACATTAACGTGGAGGTCACGCCCTTTGCCCGCCACGCCCAGTTTATCGACGGCAGCCTCGGCGCGGTCAGCGAGGAAATAGCGAGCCTGATGCCGCCGAGCGGCAGCGTGCTTGTGGCGGGGCTCGGCAATTCGAGGATAACCCCCGACGCTCTCGGGCCGAAATGCGCCTCGATGATATTCGCCACCCGACATATAACCGGCGAACTGCTGCGAGCGACGGGCCTCGGCAAGCTGAGGACGGTCAGCGCCTTTGCCACGGGCGTGCTCGGCGAGACGGGAGCCGAGGCGGGCGAAATGCTCAAGGGGCTTGTGGATACTCTGCGCCCCGAGGCGGTCATCACCGTGGACGCCCTCGCCGCGAGGAATGTTTCACGCCTCGGCAGGACTATTCAAATGTGCAACACAGGCATAACTCCCGGCTCGGGGGTCGGCAACGCGAGGCAGGAGATAAGCGAGCAGACCCTCGGCGTGCCCGTCATAGCCGTCGGGGTCCCGACCGTCGTGGACGCCGCGACCCTTGTCTCGGATTATTCGGGCGGGCGAGCGGGTGAGGAGGCGGCGGAGATGATGGTAACGCCGCGTGAGGTCGACCTGATGATAGAGCGCGCGGCGAAGCTGACCGCCCTTGCTATCAATTGCGCCCTCCAACCGGGCATAAGCCCCGAGGATATGCTGATGCTCACCGCCTGAGCTTTGAGCCGCCAATAAAACCTACAGTTATCCCGCCTTGCCGCAGCGAATACAAAAATTACCGCCGCCAAAGCGAAAAACCGTGCCGTGTTTTAACACCGTGCACCCACACTTGCCAAAGCGGAAAACCATGCCGGATTTTAACGCCACGCCAAAGTTAATATTTAAAACCCCGTGCAGTGAGAGCGCGGGGTTCGACTATATATTGGGGTTGGAGAGACATTGCAGCGGATTTTTGTCGAAAAATCTGAAAAGAGTTAAAAATATTCTTTAAAAACACTTGCAATTGCGGCTTGCAGCGTTTATAATATGACCGTAAAGGGAAGCAAAGGAGACTAAAGGGTAGCTCACCCGCAATTTTGCAGAAAGGAGGAGGCATATGTTCGATTATCTCGGCGGCAAGTTCAAAAGGAAGTTCGATCAGGTAAACCGTATGTCCATTCCTCCCGAATTCAGAGAGCTGCTCGGCTCCAAGGTCTACCTTATCTCGTCTCTGTATGACGACCCCTGCATCTGGGTGTTCTCCGAGGAGAAGTTCGCGATATTCGCCGAGGGCATCGACGATACCTTCGAGGGCGAGGAGCAGGCGCAGATCCAGCGCTTGCTTGCCGACAGGCTCAGCATTGCGGGCGTCGACCGCTCCGGCAGGATCACCGTCCCCGAGGAGCAAAGGGAATGGGCCGAGCTCGGTGAGGAGGTCTTCGTCGTCGGCATGGGCAACAGAGTTGAACTTTGGAGCGAAGAGAATTGGCAGAGCCACAAAACCTTCAGCGGCGATAAGTCGAGGATTACCCTCTCGCCCAAGGGAGCGAGGAGAGTATGATGCCTGCCGAGTTTCATCATATACCCGTACTTTTTAACGAAACGATAGATTCACTCAATATCGTGCCCGGCGGCGTCTATGTGGATTGCACCGCAGGCGGAGGCGGTCATTCTTCGGCGATACTCGAACGCCTCGGCGAGGGCAGGCTCATCGCCGTGGATAGAGACCCCGAGGCGATAGCGACCCTCGGCGCCAGATTCGACGGCGACCCGCGCGTGACGCTTGTGCATGATAATTTCTTTAATATAAAAGCCATTCTTTCGTCGCTCGGCATTGAGCAGGTGAACGGAGTGCTCGCCGATCTCGGCGTCAGCTCCCACCAGCTTGACGAGCCCGCAAGAGGCTTTTCGTTTCACCACGACGCTCCGCTCGATATGCGTATGAGCCTTGAGGGAATGAGCGCCGCAGACGCAGTCAACGACCTGCCGCAGCACGAGCTGCAAAGGATAATATATGAATACGGCGAGGAGAAATTCGCCCCTGCGATCTCACGGGCTATAGTCCGCGCGAGGGAGCAGAAGCGGATAGAGACCACCCTCGAGCTTGCCGAGATAATCAAATCGGCCATGCCCGCCGCCGCCAAAAGGGACGGCCACCCCGCAAGGCGCACCTTCCAGGCGATACGCATCTACATAAACGGCGAGCTGGACGGGCTTTCGCAGGCGGTCACGGATATGTTCGACTGCCTCGATAAGGGCGGCAGGGTGAGCATCATCACCTTCCATTCGCTTGAGGACAGGATAGTTAAGCAGGCGTTCGCGCAGCTGGCAAAGGGCTGTATATGCCCGAGGAACTTCCCCGTGTGCGTTTGCGGCAGAGTTCCGCAGGCAAAGGTGCTCAAGGCGGTTGCCCCGAGCGAAGCGGAGACGGCGGAGAATCCGAGAAGCCGCAGCGCCAGACTGAGAACGGCGGAAAAATTATAATTGATATCAGATATTTGAGTATATAAAAGAGAGGGAAAAGGAATGACGGATTATAACCGCAGCGAAGCATATGATCTTTCGCTGTTTGCGGAGCCGGCTATAGAGCCGACCACTGAGCCGCAAAGGCGGCAGCAGCCGGTCAGGCAGCCGAAGCCGAAGCAGGCTCCGCACAGCCGCACCGCCCCCTCCGCAAGCCTCGGGAGGGTGCTCGGCATATTCGCCGTGTCGATAATGCTTATCGGCCTTTTCGGCGGCATAATCGCCATGAGGATAAGCCTCGAGAGCCTTACGAGCGAGGCGGCGACGCTCAGGAATAAAATATCGGTCGCCGAGAGCGAGAATGTCAGGCTCACAATGCAGCTAAGCTCGGCTTTTTCAAGAGAGAAGGTTGAAGCCTACGCGGTTTCGCAGCTCGGCATGTGCAAGCTCGAGCGCTATCAGATCCACTATTTCTCCGACAGGGATGGCTCGGATAAGGTGGTCGTGGCGAACGGCAAAGAGGTAAAGGGCAGCGCACAGGCGGACGCAACGGATTGACACGAGCCGATATCATTGACTACTGTTTGGGAATCCGTGGCTACGCCGAGTGCGATTTTGCCGTCATATGCGGCGGTATATAAGGCATATACTGCTATGAACGGATGAAAAATTTATCCCGAATAAAATAAATTACAGTCAAGGCTGTCTCAATCAAAGCGGATGAAAAAGATTTTCGCTGCACAAGCTGCTGCGGAACAGGGCTTTTGCGTATCGCTTTAGGGGGCAGCGTTCTTTTGTTTTTCGGCAGGGGCAAAAAATCGGTATGAAAGGGTGAAGAAAATGAAAAAAAGCTCAAATAACGGTTCGTTCGGCAAGCGAGTGCTTGCTGTTTTCCTTATCATTTTAGTCTTCCCCTTCCTGCTCAGCGTAGCGAATCTTTTCAAGATACAGACCATTGACAGCGAGAAATATAAGAGCAAGGCGGAGCAGAATCAGCTCCGTGACACCGAGATATCGGCGGAGAGAGGCATTATCTATGACGCCAACGGCACCGTGCTCGCCCAAAGCGCCTCGGTCTGGAAGCTCTATATCAACCCCAGCAAGATAACGGATGAGGATTTCAAGGCGGAGGTTTGCTCAAAGCTCGCCGAGCTTACGGGCGTTGACAAGCAGGATATAGCCGATAAGGCGGCGAAAAACAAGTATAATTACCTCGTCATAAAAAGGCGTATAGAGCTTGCAGAGAAGGAGAGCATTCAGAAGCTGCTTGACGGCGTCAAGAATGCCGACGGAGCCTATACGCAGAAGCCTTACTTTCAAAAAGAGGTTGACGGCAAAAACAAGAGATTCTATTACTCCGACGCTATTGGGCTTGACCCCGACGTTAAGAGATATTACCCCTACGGCAGCCTCGCGGCCTGCGTGATAGGCTTCACGGGCGACGACGATGTGGGGCGTTCGGGGCTTGAGCTAAAATACAATGATACTTTGACCGGAACTCCGGGCAGAATAGTTAAGGCGCTCAACGGCAAGAGCGGCGCAATGGACGATCAGTATGAGAGCGTTTACGACGCCGTGAGGGGCACGAGCCTTGTGCTGACGGTGAACGAGGTCATTCAGCGCTATCTCACCGACAGCCTCGAGCAGGTCTATGCGGATAGCAAGGGCAAGGGCGCATACGGCGTTGTGATGAACGTCAACACCGGCGCGATCCTCGCCATGGCGTGCATTGAGGACTATGACCTTAACGACCCGCAGCATTTGACGGACGAGGAGAAGGACTATATAGCCGCCGAGGGCGAGAAGGGCGACAGCTCCGAGCTGACCGCCTCGCAGGAGAAGGAGATAGAGGCGAATAACTCCACCGTTGAGGAGAGAGCGGCGGCAAGGCGCAAGGTGATAAGGAATAACCTGCTTTTCAAGAAGTGGCGCAACTTCATAACCAGCGATATCTACGACCCCGGCTCGGTCTTTAAGATAATCACCGCTTCGGCGGGTCTTGAGGAGAATGTGGTGACTCCCGAAACGAGCTATACCTGCACCGGCAAGATACAGGTAGCCGACAGGACGATAAAATGCCACAAGCGCACCGGCCACGGCACTCAGGATCTGACCCACGGGCTTATGAATTCCTGCAACCCGTTCTTTATAACGGTCGGTCAGAAGCTCGGCGCGGAGAAATTCTGCGAATACTTTGAGGCGTTCGGCTTCACTGAGAAAACGGGCATCGACCTCCCTGCGGAGACTATGCCTGTTGCGGGTGTCAACTACCACACCCTTGATACGATGGGCATCGTCGAGCTTTCCAGCTCGTCGTTCGGCCAGTCGTTCCAGGTAACTCCGATCCAGATGATAACGGCGATAAGCGCCATTGCCAACGGAGGCAAGCTGATGACCCCCTATGTGGTCGCGAAGCAGCTTGACGAGAACGGCAATGTCGTGAGCGAGACTCAGCCTAACGTCAGACGGCAGGTCATATCAAAGCAGACGGCGAATATAGTCGCGGGCATGATGGAGCAGGTCGTCACGAGCGGCACAGGCAAAAACGCCTACGTCGCGGGCTACAGGGTCGCGGGCAAGACCGGCACATCGCAGAAGCTCAATAATGTCGGCCACTACGTTGCGTCCTTCGGCTGCTTTGCGCCGGCGGATGACCCCGAGATAGCCGTTCTTATAATTGTCGACGACCCCGTCGGTCAGATAAACGGCGGTCAGATATGCACCCCCGTTGCGGCTCAGGTGGTCGAGAAATCGCTTGAATACATGGGCGTCGAGCGTGAATACACCGACAGCGAGATGAAGCTGCTCGACACCAACGCGCCGAATCTTGTCGGCAGCACGGTCGGGGACGCCAAGGCGCTCCTTGAGCAGGAGGGCTTCTCGGTCAAGACGGTCGGCAAAGGCGACAAGGTCATCAGCCAGATGCCGTCGTATAATCAGACCATGCCGCAGGACGGTATCATAGTCCTCTATACCGAGCAGGACGCCGACAGGCTCACGGCGACGGTGCCCGATTTCAGGGGCATGACTATGTCGCAGGTCAATAAGCTGGCTCATTCGAGCGGCCTGAATATCCGTATCTCGGGCAACGCGCTTAACGCGGGCGAGCTTGTCTCATATGATCAGAGCATTGAGGCGGGCGCTGAGACGGAGTACGGCAGGACGGTAACCGTGTATTTCAAGTCAAACACGGGCGTTAACGATTATGCGGACTAAACCGCAGGGAGGAAAAAAGATGAAACTGAGTTTACTTGCGGCGGAGCTGGGGTTAAAGGCTCTGCCTGAGGATAAGGATATAACATTTATCACCGATAATTCGGCTAAGGTCTGCGACGGCAGCATATTTGTCTGCATCGAGGGCAAGCATTTTGACGGCCACACCAAGGCGGCGGAGGCGCTGGAGAACGGCGCCGCTGCGGTCGTGGTTCAAAAGGATATGGGGCTTGACCGTCAGCTCCTTGTTGACGATACGAGGGCGGCTTACACCAAGCTCTGCGCCGCATTCTATTCCCACCCCGAGCAGAAGCTCGATATCATCGGCATCACGGGCACCAACGGCAAGACCACCTCTTGCTTTATTATTCACTCAGTGCTCGAGCGGCTCGGCTGCAAGACGGGCATGATAGGCACGGTCAAAAACATCACGGGCGACAAGGAATACCCTGCGTCGCTCACCACCCCCGACCCCTACGAGCTTTTCCGTCTCTTTGCCGAGATGGTCGAGTCGGGCTGCCGCTGCTGCGTGATGGAGGTCTCCTCCCAGGCGCTCGCTCAGAAGAGGGTGGAGGGCGTCCGTTTCAAGGCCGCTGTTTTCACCAATCTTACAAGGGATCATCTCGATTATCACGGCACATTTGAGAATTATGCGGCTGCGAAGCATCTGCTGTTTGAAAATTCGGATTTAGCCGTCATTAACGTGGACGACGAGGCGGCGCAGTATATGCTCAGCGGCACTCAGTGCAGGAATGTTACCTTCTCCGCAAAGTCGGATGAATGCGACTACTCCGCAAAGAATATCAGAGTCTCCGCAGCGGGCGTTAAATATGAGCTTGTCAGCAACGACAATATCGGCAGGGTCGATTTCGCCGTGCCGGGTGAATTCTCGGTCTATAATTCAATGGGAGCGGCGGTCTGCCTTGTTGAGATGGGCTATGACTTCCGCGAGGTGCTCGATGCGCTCTCGCAGTGCGGCGGAGTGCCCGGCAGGATGGAGCTTGTCAAGACAGATACGCCCTATTCCGTCATAATCGACTACGCTCACACCCCCGACGGGCTTGAGAATGTGCTCACGAGCGTGCGTGAGATAACCGACGGCAGAGTTATCTGCGTGTTCGGCTGCGGCGGCGACAGGGATAAGACCAAGCGCCCGATAATGGGCGAGATAGGCTCAAGGCTTGCCGACATAGCGGTCATCACCTCCGATAACCCGAGGAGCGAGGATCCGCAGGCGATAATCGACGATATCATGGTCGGCGTTGTCAAGCACGGCGCGAAGATAATCGTCGAGCCCGACAGGACAAAGGCCATAGCCAAGGCGCTCTCCGCCGCAAAGGCGGGGGATGTGATAGTCCTTGCGGGCAAGGGTCACGAGACCTATCAGATACTTGCGAGCGGCAAGATACACTATGACGAGCGCGAGATAGTCGCAAAGATACTGAGCGAAAAAACAGGAGGCTGAGCATGAAAGCTCTTACCTATAAAGAAGCCGCAAAGGCGGTCGACTCCGTTTCGGAACTTGACGGGCGCTTTGACAGCGTTTGCACCGATACAAGGAAGATAACTCCGAATTGCCTTTTCATCGCCCTGAAAGGCGAGAATTTCGACGGCCACGATTACGCCGCCAAGGCTCTTGAGAGCGGGGCGGGCGCGGTCGTATGCGAGCGGGATTGCGGCCTCGGCGAGCGGCAGATGCTTGTCGGCAGCACCCGCAAAGCACTGCTTGACCTCGCCGGATATTACAGGAGCCTTTTCAAAATCCCGTTTGTCGGCATAACGGGCAGCGTCGGCAAGACCACCACCAAGGATATGGTCCATGCGGCGCTCTCGGCGAAATACAATACCCTCAAAAACGAGGGCAATCTCAACAATGAGATAGGCGTGCCGCTGACCCTTTTCCGCCTTGATCCGAGCCATGAGGCGGCGGTCATAGAGATGGGCATGAGCGGCTTCGGCGAGATATCGGCAATGACGAATATAGTTCGCCCCGACGTGGCAATAATCACTAATATAGGCGTGTCGCATATCGAGAAGCTCGGCTCAAGGGAGGGTATCCTCAAGGCTAAGCTCGAGCTGCTCGAGGGCATGAAGCCGAACGCCCCCGTAATATTGAATGCGGATAATGATATGCTACGCACTGTGAGGCCGGGCGCTCACCGCACCGTATTCTACAGCATAGACGACCCCGTGGGCGAATACAGGGCAAGCAACATCGTTATGACCGATGACAGCCTTGAATTCACCGTCGCCGCGGGTGCACAGGCCGTCAGGGCGAAGCTGCCCTGCACAGGCAGACATAATGTATATAACGCTCTCGCCGCCTGCGCCGCGGGCAAATGCCTCGGCATTGATATCGCCGAGTCGCTCGAAGCGCTCAAGGGCTATGTGCCCTCGGGTATGCGGCAGAGGATAGTCAAAAAGGGCGGTATCACCTTCATCGAGGATTGCTATAACGCAAGCCCCGATTCCCAGGCTGCGGCTCTCGCCGTGCTCGGGGCGATGAAAGCGACCCGCCATATAGCCGTTATCGGCGATATGCTGGAGCTCGGCAGCTTCAGCGAGCAGGCTCACCGCGAGGTCGGCGAAAAGGCCGCTCAAAACGGCATCGACGCCGTGCTCACCTACGGCGAGAGAGCGCTTCTCACCGCCGAGGGCGCAAAAGCGGGCGGGGTGCCGCTCGTCAGGAGCTTCAGCGATAAAAAAGAGCTTTCGGATTTCCTTTTAAGCGAGCTTCACGAGGGCGACGCCGTTCTCTTTAAGGCGAGCCGCGGCATGAAGCTTGAGGATGTTATTTATTCGGTATATTCGGCGATTGAAGAATAATAACAAGGAGCGTCGGCTATGAATAATTTTGCCGCCGTAGGCTTGGCGGGCGCAGCGGGTCTCGCCGTCACCACCGGGCTGGGATTTGCCATGGTTCCATGGCTCAGGAAGCTGAAATTCGGGCAAACGATACTCGATATCGGCCCGAAATGGCATAAAAGCAAGCAGGGGACGCCCACTATGGGCGGGCTGATGTTCATTATCGGCACGGTCACCGCGATAGCCGTCACCGTCATCACCGATAAGCTCACGGGCGGCGATATCGTCGCCTCGGGCAGCCTCGTTCCCTCCGAAATGTATACAAGGCTCTGGAGCGGGCTTGTGATGGCTCTCTCCTTCGGGCTTATCGGCTTTGCCGACGATTATATCAAGATAGTCAGAGGCCGCAACCTCGGGCTGACAATAAAGCAAAAGACACTGGCGCAACTGCTTGTCTGCGTCGCCTACCTGATGGGGCTTTATATGAGCATGGACGGCGCGCCGTATATGTTCGTGCCGTTCGTCGGCATGGTCGAGATAGGCTTCTTCCATTGGATATTCGGCATAGTGATAATCTATGCGAGCGTCAACGCCGTGAATTTCACCGACGGCGTGGACGGACTTTGCAGCTCCGTCACCGTGACGGCGGCGGTCTCGCTCGGAGTTATCGCCGGATTAAAGGGCTTGTTCGGATTCTCAATGGCGGCAGCGGCCCTTGCGGGTGCGTGCGTGGGATTCCTCTTTTGGAATAAAAACCCCGCCAAGGTCTTTATGGGCGATACAGGCTCCATGTTCCTCGGCGGTATGGTCGTTGCCCTCGCTTATGCGCTCGGCTGCCCGCTGATACTGCTGCTTGCAGGCGTGGTTTATGTTGTCGAGGGTGCCTCCGACATGCTTCAGATAGTTTATTACCGCGTCACCGGCGGCAAGCGGATATTCAAAATGGCGCCTATCCACCACCATTTTGAGCTTTGCGGCTGGAGCGAAAAAAAGATAGTAGCCGTCTTTTCGGCGGTGAATGCCCTCGGCGGCGCCGCAGCGGTCGCAATTATGTATTACGGCGGTTATATAGTTAAATAATTCAAATAATAAAAATATGCATGAGAAAGGGGAGAGGGTCGTGACGAAAGAGCCTACCGCACCGAAATTCAAGAGCGTCGGCCTCAAGGGCGAGCTGCGATTCTTTTGGAGCGAGTTCAAGAGCTTCTTTGATATAAAAAGATGGTTCAAGAGCCTGTTCACCGGCAAGATCAGGGAATTCTTCACCTCCGGCAGCTTTGACCTTGCGTTCTTTGCGCTTGTGATATATTTGGTCTCGGTCGGCGTTGTCATGATGTTCTCCGCAAGCTACGTTGCCGCCCGCAACGGAGCGGATACAAATTATAATCCTTATTATTATTTTATAAATCAGCTTAAATTCGCTGCGATAGGCATAGTTGTGATGCTGCTGGTGTCGCGCCTTAAAGTCGACCTCTTCCGCAGCTTCAGCGGACTGATAGGGCTTGTGTCGCTGATACTTCTCATTTATGTGCTCATCAACCCCAAGATAATCGCGGGCAAGGAGGAGTTTAAGCGCTGGATAGACCTCGGCGTCATGGATTATCAGCCATCGGAGCTTGCGAAGCTCGGCATAATCATGCTGTTTTCGTTTATGATGGAACGGTACCGCACCAAAACCGAGGAGAAAGCGTGGATGATGCTTATCTATGCGGGCATCCTCGGCGTTTTCTGCCTGCTGATATATAAAGAGAATCACCTCTCGGGTGCGTTGATAGTGCTGCTCATCGGCGGCGTGATGATGTTCTTCGGCGGCGTTAAGCTGCGGTGGTTCGTGATAGTCGGCGTCATTGCGGCAATAGCGGCGTCGGTGGTTATTGCCACACCCGAGAAATTTCTGCCCGAGCACGCCGTGCCCAGAATAGAGATATGGAAAAAGCTGCTTGCGGGCAAGGAGCTGACGAGCGAGGAGACAAAGGGCGACGCGTGGCAGACCCTGCAATCCCTTTACGCCGTCGGGTCGGGCGGGCTTTTCGGCGTCGGCTTCGGCAAATCGAGGCAGAAGTACCTCTATCTCCCCGAGCCGCAGAACGACTTCGTTTTCTCCGTTATCTGCGAGGAGCTGGGCTTTTTCCCGACTTTGCTCATAGTCATTATTCCGTTCATTCTGCTCCTTGCAAGGGGCTTCACCATTGCGCTGAGGGCGCGCAGCCGATATGCAAAATTGCTGGCGCTCGGCATCAGCGTCCAGGTCGCCTTGCAGGCGGGTCTTAATATAGCGGTCGTCACATCGACCGTCCCGAATACCGGCATAAGTCTCCCGTTCTTCAGCTACGGCGGCTCGTCGCTCGTGACGCTGCTGATTGAGATGGGCATGGTGCTTGCCGTGTCGAGAAATGATGAAAGGAAGAGGACGAATGCTCAAAGGTAAAAGAATTCTCATCGCTGCCGGAGGTACCGGCGGCCACATCAACCCCGCCCTCGGCACAGCGGGATATATAAAGGAAAAGGACCCCGACGCCGAGATAATCTTTGTGGGTACCAAGGATAAAATGGAGGCTCGCCTTGTGCCGCAGGCAGGCTACGAGCTGAGAACTATAGATATCAGCGGATTTTACCGCAGCTTTTCGCCCGAGGCGATAAAGCATAACCTCGGCACGCTCTCAAAGCTGCTGCGCGCATCATCGCAGGCAAAGAAGATAATCAAGGATTTTAAGCCCGACCTCGTCGTCGGTTTCGGCGGCTATGTCAGCGGCCCCGTGCTTCGTATGGCTGCCAAAATGGGCGTGCCCACGGCCATACACGAGCAAAACGCCTTCCCCGGCGTGACAAATAAAGCCCTCGCCGGCAGAGTGGACAGAGTAATGCTCACCGCAAAGCAGGCGGAGAAATACATGAAGCCGAAGAATCCCTGCGTTGTCACGGGTCTGCCGATAAGGGGAGATATTCTCAGGGTCGACCCCGATTTCGCCAAGGCGGAGCTTCAGCTCGGCGGTAAGCCCCTCATCCTCTCGATGGGCGGCAGCCTCGGCGCAAAGCCCGTCAACGATGCGGTGCTCGGCATGATACTCAAGAAATACAAGGCGAATGACTGCGTATTCCTCCATGCCACGGGCAAGGGCGGCGATTGGTTCGTCGAGGAGCTTCGCAAGGCGGGCGTTGACCCGGCGGGGCACCCGAATATCAGAGTCGTCGAGTATATCGACATCCCGAAGTGCCTGCCCGCGGCCGACCTTGTCATCAGCCGCTCGGGCGCAAGCTCGCTCAGCGAGATCCAGGCGCTCGGCAAGCCTTCAATACTTATCCCGTCGCCTTATGTGACAGAGAATCATCAGTATCACAACGCAATGGCGCTCGTCGAGAACGACGCGGCGGTCATTCTTGAGGAAAAGGATCTCACACCCGATTCGCTGACCGAGAAGGTCGATGAGCTGCTCGGCGATAAGTCAAGGCTCGCTAAGATCGGCGCAAACGCCAAGGCTATGGCGGTGCTCGACGCGACGGAGAGAATATACGAGACCCTCTGCGAGATAGTTAAGTAAGGGATAGCCATTCACGCATAAGCGCCCCTCGGAATAGTATGTATCAGAGCTTTCGAGGAGCGTGTGAATATGGAGAATCTCATTATCAGCGGCGGCATCAGGCTCGACGGGAAGACACGGCTGCAAGGCTCAAAGAACAGCTCCCTCCCGATCCTCGCAGCGTGCGCCGCCGTAAACGGAATAAGCGTTATACATAATTGCCCGAGGATAACCGATGTCGATATCGCCGTTGCAATCCTTGAACGGCTCGGCTGCAAGGTCAGCCGTGAGGGCGGCACGGTCACGGTCGATTCGGGCGATATCAATTGCTCAGCCATACCCGAGGAGCTGATGAGCGAGATGCGCTCGTCCATCATCTTTCTCGGTGCCCTGCTCGCAAGATTCGGCAGAGGGAGCGCAACTCTCCCCGGCGGGTGCGAGATAGGGCTGCGCCCGATAGATATGCATATTGCCGCATTCCGCAGCATGGGCGTTGTCATCGAGGAGAGCGGCGGCAGCATGGAATGCACCGCCCCGAACGGGCTGGCCCCGTGCCGCATAAGCCTCTCTTTCCCGAGCGTCGGCGCAACGGAGAATATAATGCTTGCCTCCCTCGCCGCAAAGGGCGAGACGGTGATAACAAACGCTGCAAGAGAGCCGGAGATAAAAGACCTGGCGGATTTCCTGAACGAATGCGGCGCAAAGATAATCGGGGCGGGTCAAAGCGTTATCAGAATATACGGCGGCAGGCGCCTGACAGGCGCAGAGCATCGGGTGATACCCGATCGCATTGTCGCCTCCACATATATGGCCTGTGCGGCGGTCACGGGCGGCAGAGTGGTCGTCACCGAGGTCGAGCGGGAGCATCTTGCCCCCGTTATTCCCGTTTTTGAGCTCTGCGGCTGCAAAATCGACTTCGCAAACGGCGAAATGAGCGTTACCGCGCCGAAACGAGCGGAGCGCATCAAATATCTGCGGACTATGCCTTACCCCGGCTTTCCAACGGATTCCCAGGCCCTTGTCACGGCGGTCGCCGCAACGGCAAGGGGCACGAGCATTATTTCGGAGCGGGTGTTTGAGAATCGCTTCCGCCATGTGCCCGAGCTTATCAAAATGGGCGCGGATATACGGGTCGAGGACAGCTGCGTGGCGGTCGTCGAGGGCGTGCCATCGCTCCACGGTGCAAAGGTCACGGCAAGCGATCTGCGGGGCGGCAGCGCGTTGATAGCGGCGGCTCTCGGCGCAAGGGGCGAAAGCGTCATCGACGGGGTGCGCCATGTGCTCAGGGGGTGCGAGGATGTGTGCGGCAATCTGTCACGCCTCGGCGCTGATATTAAGGTTATAAATATTTAATACATTATAAAATAAACAATGATGTAAAAGACATGGTTATTATGAAAAAGCAGGCGGTGAAACGATGCAGAGTAAGAGAAGGAAAAAAGCAGGCAAAATTTTCAGGCTGGCGCTTGTCATCACGGTATTCGTGCTGATAATTGCGACGGTCGTGCTCTCTGCGGCGGCGCTTATATTCTTCCGAGTGGAGAAATACCATGTCGAGGGCGTCAGCCCTTATACAAGAGATCAGATAATAGAAGCGAGCGGCATTCAGACGGGCAAGAGCCTTATCTTCGCCGACCTTGACGAAGCGGCGGCGTCGATAGAGAAAAAGCTGCCCTATACAGGCAGCGTCAAGCTCAGCCGTAAATTCCCCAACACGCTCGTTATCAAATATGACGAATACAAGGAGACCTACGCCGTGCCCGTCTCCATGGCGGGCTATGTGCTGCTCGGCAACGACTTCAAGGTGCTGTCGTATTCCGCAGAGCTGCCCGAGGGCGTTACTCTGATAAACGGTGCTTCGCCCACCACTCCCGTGGTCGGTGAGAAGATAAAATTCACCGACGCTGCGCAGGAGACGGGGGATACCACCGAGATAGCCGACCCGACGGGCGATATCCTTGCCCGCATTGCGTCGGCGCTTGAGGATAACAGCTTCGAGGATATAAGCGCCATAGACGTCACCTCGCGCAGCAATATTTATCTCATCTATCAGCGCAGGATAGTGCTGAAACTCGGCAACCCGAGCAGCCTTGACTCAAAGCTGGCTCTTGCAAAGAAAGTATTGCAGGAGGAGGACTCCATAGCGCCTGATCAGTCTGGTGTGGTCAATCTGACGGTCGTGAAGCAGGCGTATTTTGACAGCAGAGACGCCGACGATATACCTGAGCTCGTCGAATTTGAGGCGGGCTATCCGCAAGTCCCCGCCGACGAACCGACAACGGACGGCGAGGAAGCAACGACAGATGAAAGCAGCGGCGGCGAGGGATAAAGCCGCCGTTTTTGCCGTTATAATGCTTTTTCACACTAATTTCGACCTTAAAAACGAAAAAAATGAAGAAAAGCAAGATAAATTTCCAATTTGTTCTTGTATTTTTTAAATTTACATGTTAATATAATTCTGTTTATATAGGTAAAATAAAACCATAGGGGGTCAAACCAAATGGCATTTGAAATTGACAACGATTTTGAAAGTACGGTTCAGATAAAAGTTATAGGCGTCGGCGGCGGCGGCGGAAACGCCGTCAACAGGATGATCACCTCGGGTGTTCTCGGTGCTGAGTTTATCGCCGTTAACACGGACAAGCAGGTGCTTGTTCACTCCAAGGCGACCCATAAGATCCAGATAGGCGAGAAATCGACTCACGGTCAGGGCGCAGGCGGCAAGCCGGAGATCGGCGCTAAGTCTGCCGAGGAGAGCAGAGATTCCATCTCCGACGCTCTCAAGGGCACCGATATGGTATTCATCACCGCAGGCATGGGCGGCGGCACCGGCACAGGCGCGGCTCCCGTTATCGCTCAGGTCGCCAAGGACATGGGCTGCCTTACCATCGGCGTCGTTACCAAGCCCTTTAAGTTTGAGGGCAGGAGAAGAATGATCCAGGCTCAGGAGGGCATTGCAAAGCTCGCCGAGCACGTTGACAGCCTTATCGTTATCCCCAACGACAGGCTCCGTGCGCTCGATGAGAAGAAAAAGACTATCGCAGAGGCTTTTGCCGAGGCGGACGAAGTGCTGCTTCAGGGCGTTAAGAGCATCTCCGAGCTTATAAAGATCCCCGGCTTCATCAACCTCGATTTTGCCGATGTTACCAGCGTCATGAAGGACGCAGGCTACGCTCACATGGGCGTCGGCAGAGCCAAGGGCAAGGACAAGGCCGAGTGCGCTGCGAACGCAGCAGTTTCCAGCCCGCTGCTTGAGACCTCTATCTCCGGCGCAATGGGCGTTATCATCAGCATCACCGCCTCCGATGACGTTGACCTTGAGGATGTCGAGAATGCAGCCGAGATCATCACCGCCAACGCTCACGAGGACGCAAATATCACTTGGGGTATCGCATTCGATCCCGAGCTTGACGACGAGATGGTCATCACCGTCATAGCGACCGGCTTTGATAACAACAAGCCCGCCGCTCCCGTCATCCCCGCCGAGACTGCCGCCCCCGCAGCTAAGGTCAATCCCTTTGCCGCCGCAGCCGCAGCAGCCACCGTCGCAGAGACGGCTCCCGCAGCTCCCGTTGCGAAGCCCGTCGCTCCTGCCGCTCCCGCTGCCCCCGCAGCGCCCAGCATCCCGAATTTCGGCGCCTCCTCAAGCGCGGCCGAGCCCGCCGCTCCGGCAGCACCCGCTGCCCCCGCAGCGCCCGCAAAGTCCAATGACGGCAGCTTTGACGATGATCAGTTCTATATCCTTATCAACGATATCATCAAGGGCAAGGATAACAAATAATTCAATAAGATATAAAAATACGGTGCAGCCTTTCGACTGCCCCGTTATTTTTTTAACCTATGTGGGGGAATTTTGCGAAGCTCTTCTCAAGCTCCTCATCGGAGGGGATGTAATCCTCCATCTTGCCGCTGTTGAAGGAGTCGTAAGCCGTCATGTCAAAGTAGCCCGTGCCGGTCAGGCCGAAGAGTATGGTCTTTTCTTCGCCGGTCTCTTTGCACTTGAGAGCCTCGTCGATGGCCGCCTTGATAGCGTGCGATGATTCGGGGGCGGGGAGGATGCCCTCCGCTCTTGCGAATTCAACGGCAGCTGCGAATATCTCGGTCTGCTTGTATGCACGAGCCTCGTCGAGATAGCCGTCGTGATAGAGCTTGCTGATGATGGGGGACATGCCGTGATATCTCAGGCCGCCCGCATGGATGGAGGCGGGGATGAAGTCGCAGCTGAGAGTATACATCTTTGCGAGCGGAGTGACCTTGCCGGTGTCGCAGAAGTCATAGGCGTATTTGCCTCTGGTGAGCGACGGGCAGGAGGCCGGCTCAACCGCGATGAAGTACGGGTTCTTCTCGCCGCGGATCTTATCGCGCATGAAAGGGGAGATAAGGCCGCCGAGGTTGGAGCCGCCGCCGGCGCAGCCGATGATGATGTCGGGGTATTCGTCATACATCTCCATTGCCGCCTTGGATTCAATGCCGATTATGCTCTGATGCAGCAGCACCTGGTTGAGCACCGAGCCGAGCACATAGCGGCAGTTGTCGGTGGTGACGGCGGTTTCGACTGCTTCGGAGATAGCGCAGCCGAGTGAGCCGGTGGTGTCGGGCATCTCGGCGAGTATCGCTCTGCCTGCATTGGTGGTGTCGCTGGGGCTGGGGACTATTTTTGCGCCGAAGGTCTCAATGACGTTCTTGCGGAAGGGCTTCTGATAGTAGCTGCCCTTGACCATGTAGACGGTAAGGTCGAGGCCGAAGTAAGCGCAGGCCATCGAGAGCGCCGTGCCCCACTGACCTGCACCGGTCTCGGTGGTCAGGTGAGTGATGCCTTGCTTCTTGGCGTAATATGCCTGGGCGATCGCGGAGTTCAGCTTGTGGCTGCCCGAGGTGTTGTTGCCCTCAAATTTATAATAGATCTTTGCGGGGGTGCCGAGCTTCTCCTCAAGGCAGTAGGCCCTGATAAGCGGGGAGGGGCGGCACATTTTGTAAAATTTCTGGATTTCGTCGGGGATGTCGATATAAGCGTCGGTGTTATTAAGCTCTTGCGCCGCGAGGTCGTGGCAGAAGATGGCTTCAAGCTCCTCGGGCTTGGTTATGGGCTGCATCGTGCCGGGATTGAGCATGGGGTCGGGCAACTCTTTCATATCGGCACGCACATTATACCACTGCTTCGGGAGATATTCTTCGGGAAGGTTGATTCTGTAGGGTACATTCTTTGACTTTGACATAATGTTTTTCTCCTTTCATGCCGATGATTTATTCGGTCTTGTATCAGCTGGGCGGCGCAGATGATAATAAAAAAACTCTTGCCCCTGAATTCAGGGACAAGAGATAAATTACTCCTGCGGTACCACCCGGATTGACGATATTATCGCCCACTCATTTAACGCACTATCATGCGTTCTTCGCTGATAACGGGTGAAGCCCCCGTCGGTCGCTACTCATGCTCTGCATTTTCGCTCCGCCCTCGAAAGTCCATTCGATATGAGCCTGTCTGCCGCAATCGCACCACCTGCGGCTCTCTTGAAAGACGGTGTTCAAACCTACTACTCTTTCTCATCGGTTTGTCTTGTTGCCTGCGATTATAGCACCGTGTTTTGCGTTTGTCAAGAGGAATTTCAAAAAAATTTCAAAAAATTTTTTGCCCCGCAATTCGTATTTTTACCCGAATTCTTGTGCATTGTCACAAATTTCCGAATGAAAACTTATGCAAAAAGTCAAGTTGTTTATGCAGCGTTCAAATGATATAATGATCATATAAAATGTTAAGGAGCTGAGTGGATGGATAAATCCGTTTACCGCACTGACGCCGCGATGGAGCAGGGATATGTGCCCAACAAGCGCCTGTTTGCCTACTCCGCTGCAATAGCGGGCCAGAATATGCACTATGCGTTCATTAACGGCTGGCTATTCTATTTTTGCAATAATATTCTTAAAATCAAGGCGGAATATGTCGGCTACATAACCGGCATCAGCCGCATTTGGGACGCGATCAACGACCCGATAGTCGGCGCTCTCATCGACAGACATATTTTTAAGAAGACCGGCGAAAAGCTGCGGCCGTTCCTGATTTATCTGCCGCCCTTCATAGGCATTTTATCGCTGCTGATGTTTATGGATTTCGGGCTCGGCAGCGTCGGCGCAGTGGTGCTCATCCTTATCTGCTACCTCTCGTGGGATGTTATCTATTCCATGCAGGATGTCTCGCTTTGGGGTATGCTCTCCATCAGCTCGCCGCACTCCGAGGAGCGGGCGAGAGTAGCCCAGTGGACAGCCATCGGCGTCACCGTCGGCTGCGCCATAGCGGGCACCTTCCCTGTTGTAAGGGATATAATGGTGAATAAAATCGGTATATCCGATAAGAAATCTTTCATTATCGGCGCCGCGGTCCTCGGCCTCGGCGGTCAGCTTGTTTCAATGCTTGCGGGCTTTATGAAGGAGCAGGTCAAGAACGAAGCCGCCCCCAAGGAGAGCTTCTTTGAGGCGATATTCGTCCTGCGCCACAATAAGACCATGCTGCTCATCTCGCTTGCGAGAATTCTCGAATATTTCAAGCTCACCGTGCCGTGGCAGTATTTCTTTGAGAGCCAGGTATTCTATAAGGTCGGCGGTATGGAGATCGGCGGCGGCACAATGCAGTTCATCTACGGCGGTCTCACCGGCGCCCCCGGCGCTTTCGCCATGCTTGCTGCTACCAAGATAGTCGAGGCGGTCGGCGGCATGAAAAAGATACTTATCATCGCCCAGATCTCCGCCGTTGCGCTCAGGATAGTGTCCTTCTTCGTCGGCTTCAAGAGCATATGGAGAATGCTTATAGTCATACTGCTCATGGGGCTTCAGAGCATCCCCGCCAGCATGATGAATATCGCCCACCGCTCGCTGATGAGCGACTCGATAGACTATGTGGAATACACCACGGGCAAGCGCACCGAGGGTATAACCTTCTCAATGCAGAATTTCGCCACCAAGATCGGTGACGCGGTAGCCTTGCTTATAAACGGTCAGATTCTGAAGTACGTCAAGTATAACGAGCGCATAGCCATGACGGCTCAGAACGCAGTATTTATGAAGTGGCAGTGGCCGCTCTTTATCCTCGGCCCCGCGGTCGGCGCGATACTTTATCTCATAGTCATTGCCTTTGTCAAGGATGACAGGGAGCAGCAGCGCATGATAGAGACCGAGCTTAAAAAGCGCAGGGACGGCATTGTTGCCGCCGCCAAAACGGAAATGGAGGCTGTCGACTGATGGCGAGACGGCTTGAATACGTCGTTCCGCCCGAGTATGACGGCAAGCGAGCCGTCGCATTTCTGAGGGGTCATTGCGGATTCTCCGCAAGGCTTGTCAAAAAAGTCAAATACACCGACGGAGGTATGCTTCTTAACGGGGCGTACCTCCGCACTGTTGACCCCGTAAAATGCGGCGACACCGTGAGCGTGCTGATAACAGACGACGAAGCGACGCCCGAGCCTATGCACGCCCCGCTCGATATTGTCTATGAGGACGACGACATTATTGTAATTAATAAATCTCCCTTTATGGCGATGCACCCGACCCACAATCATCAGGGCGATACCCTTGCCAACGCCGTGGCGGCACACCTCGCCGCAAAGGGCAGGTCAGCGGCGTTCAGAGCCGTCGGCAGGCTCGATAAAGGCACCTCGGGGCTGACCGTATGCGCGCTGAATCCGCTCTCGGCAAGCAAACTCTCTGGCAAGGTCAAAAAGCAATACTGCGCCCTTGTGAAGGGCGAGCTTCATGGGGAGGGGACAGTCAGCACCCCGATATACCGCCCCGACCCGATGAAAACTCTGCGCGCCTGCTCCGACGAGCTGGGCGTTGAGAGCGCCGTGACCCATTGGACGGTCGAGCGCAATTTCAGCGGCGCAACGCTTGTGCGGCTCGATTTAGAGACGGGCAGGACTCATCAGATAAGGGTGCATATGGCGCATATCGGCCATCCGCTGGCGGGCGATACGATGTACGGCGGCTTTATGCCCGAGATAGGGCACCAGCTCCTGCACTGCCGAGCCTGCCGCTTTATCCACCCCGTGACGGGCGAAGAAATGCGCTTCACCGCTCCGTTTTATCCCGATTTTGAGGCGGCGCTCGAATTGTTTGGTCAAGTTGAATAAATATTCGGTAATATTCAAGAAAAAATGAATTTTTGTTATAAAAATTCACAAATCGCTTGACATTTATGAATACCGTGGTATAATTAGGTCATTCAAATAACACGGAGGTAATTCCAAATGAAAAAGTTATTCAAAGTACTTGCGATCGTTATGGCGATCGCCGTAGCAGTTACCGCTTTCGCAGCTTGCGGCGGTAAAGAAGACAATGTAACCGAAACCGCCACCACTCCCGCAGGTGACAACGCAGCCACCGAGACTACCACCGCTGCCGCAGCAAAGAAAGTTAAGGTCATCGAATATAATCTTACCGATGAAGAGTATGCACTCGGCGTTGATAAGGCTCAGCCCGAGCTGCTTGCACAGGTCAACGAGATCCTCAAGCAGGTCAAGTCCGACGGCACTCTTGATAAGATCTGCAACAACTACTTCGGCGACGGCACTCCCGTTGCAGTCCAGTCCGCAGCTTTCGACGAGAGCAAAGATCAGCTTGTAGTTGCTACCAACGCCGCTTTCGAGCCGTTTGAGTACACCAAGGGCAAGGATTACTACGGCATTGATATGGAGCTTGCGGCTTACATAGCAGAGAAGCTCGGCAAAGAGCTTGTTATCCAGAATATGGATTTTGACGCTGTCTGCCTTTCCGTCGGTCAGCACAAGTGCGATATCGCAATGGCTGGTCTTACCGTTAAGCCCGACCGTGAGGAGTATGTGACCTTCTCCGAGTCTTACTATAAGGCTTCTCAGCAGGTTATCGCTAAGGGCGACGACACCACCTTTGACGCCTGCACGAGCGCAGCTGATGTTGAGGCTATCCTCAACGGCCTTGATTCAAGCAAGAAGATCGGCGTCCAGAACGGCACCACCGGCCAGTTCTATGTCAAGGGCGACGAGAGCTTCGGCTTTGCGGGCCTCAAGGCTTCCTGCGTAGGCTATAAGAGCGGCTCCCTTGCAGTGCAGGATCTTATCAACGGCAACGTCGATTATGTCATCATCGACTCCGCTCCCGCCGCGAGCATCGCAAAGGCCATCAATGATGTTGCCTGAGCTTAAATGTAAATAACGAAAGAAGGCTGTTTCGGTCGAAACGGCCTTCCTTTTAGTCTGCGGCGCTTTTTGCCGCGCAAGTATTTGGACAAAGGAAAAGAACTATGAACGATTTTATAGCAAGCTTACCGAAGAAAATCGATAAGTTTATCGAGATACTCATAGACTACAACGGCTATGTAAAAGTCCTGCAGGGCTTGCAGAATACGCTCAAGATAGCCGTTCTCGGTCTTATAATCGGTATTGTCATCGGTACGCTGATAGCGACCGTGCGCGTTATACCGAAATACAAAGTCCTCCCGAGAATACTCAACGCCATCTGCGCATTCTATGTC
>ENA-OOWZ01000113-OOWZ01000113.1-human-gut-metagenome-genome-assembly--contig:-NODE-113-length-45736-cov-10.520304_pt1 | contig 45736 bp, 43 predicted proteins | sample MGYA00241580_ERZ501329 | MGnify/ENA primary metagenome ERZ501329 (study PRJEB25962, sample SAMEA2042923) | human gut metagenome | biome: human gut; feature: human-associated habitat; material: faeces... | reverse complement strand
TTTTTTTATTTGCTCCACAAGTAACAGTACGACTGTGTTCTTGCGGCGAATAATTCCGTTTTCAGAAGTTTTTTGACTTCGTCTTTTGTGTACCAGCCGGCTTTTATTTCCTCAACAGTGGAACTGCTTTTGGAAAAGGTGCCGTTTGCAACACCGACGATACAGAGGTTGGTTTCATTGGCAAAGCCAATGGCACTGTAACTTAAAGGAAGAATATCGTTTACTGTCAGTAAATCAAGTCCGGTTTCTTCTTTTAATTCGCGCCTTGCGCTTTCGATTGGCTCTTCGCCTTCATCAATCAGGCCTGCCGGGAAATTATATACCCAGTCGCCTAAAGCAAGGCGGAATTCTTTATTTAACAGTATTTTTTCGTTCTTCTCATCATGCATGATTAAAACGACAGAATCCGGTGTTTTTGCCTGAAGCTCCGAAAGTGTGGAAATGTCCGGATTCCGGCTAATCATTTCATAAACTTTTTCTTTTCCATCAATTACAAGTTTATGTAAAGATATTACTTTTGCATGAGAATTACTTATTTCAACATCTTGTGTTTCATTAAAATATGATATTAACCATTCAGGCTTATGTTGTCGAGTCGGATAATAATATGTTGTAGATTTATCATCCTCACGTAATACATTTTTATAGGCATAATCTTTTAATATTTCATCGTACTTTACTTCATCTTTAATCAAATAAATTGTTATTTTATTTGATTTCTTTCTTTTATCACTCATGATACTTCTCACCACCTACTATTTAAAAAGGCGCAATACAAAACTATAAAGCCTGTACTAGCGCCTCTTTCTTCTTTGATATATTATAACACATATTATTGTTCTATCAATTTTTTTATTGATAATTTTTCCTGAGCTATTATATATTTATTTATAAAATTATAGTCAATGGTATTATTATTTAAAACTGGTAGTTCAATTTCCATATTTTTAATTTTATTCCAGCTTGCCATTTCACTATATGAAAATATTTTTTTTAGTTTATTAAAAATTGTAGTAAAATATAGTCCCTCCTCTTTTGTAAGTTCTCTATCTTTTAATTTTAAACTAAAAACTCTTGCATGTGTAACCATTTTATATTCAAAATCTCTAAAATTTGCATTACCGAACATATCTATTGTTATTGTGTTTCTATTCAATATCTTTGCTTTAACATCCGTTTTACCTATAATACCTGAATTCTGCTCACCAGAACTTACTACGTAATAACCACAACCATTTATGTGCTTCTGTTGAATATCATAATCACCATTTTCAGCAATAAATAATTCTGATATTTTATATTTGCAAGTTTTAATTTTATTTTCACTATATAGTTCTACTATACTTTCTTCTTCATCGGTTAGGTTATAATTATCAAGACCAGTAACTGATAAATATGTTATTAATTCTTTCATACACTTATCTTCAAGTGATTTAACATATGATTCCATATATTCTAAATCTAAATTATCATTATCTTTAACTGGTAACTCAATCTCAGTATTCTTTAATGCTATCTTTGTTGCTTTCTCATTGTATGAAAACTTTTTAGTAATAACTTTTTTTATACAAGTAATTATAAAAAGAGCAATCTTTTCAGTTAAAAATTCAGCCTGTAGAACGCTTGTTGCTCCATGGCCATCCTTTAAATAAAAAGGCGTTTCTAAGTAGACAATATTTTGATTATTAGAATGAATAAGAATTGTAGGAAGACCATTTTTATTATTTAAAACTTTTTCATCTAAACTCTCATATGAAATAATACCATTGTTAGACGTAGCTTGACCATAAAATGGATATTTTATACTATTTTTAATAGTTAATTCATCAATTTTTAAAGGATTAATTTCTTTTTGTGATTGCCATTTGAAAATTTCACTTAACTTAAATTTTTTGTATTTCATAATCTCCATCTCCTTTAAGTATTTCAGTAAGTTTCCAACTTAAATAATTTTTTACTGTCTCACTAAATTCTTTTTCAGATGGTATAGTATTTATTTTTCTATGTTGAGCAAAGGTCCAATCATTTCCTTCTAATGATATAGTATCTTCAAAATATTCATCTTCCGTAAAATATTCTAAATATGATTTACCATATAAAACTAAATTTACTATTTCATTATATCGTTCTATTGCATGATCCGTATTTTTTAAATTTGCATCTTGGCTTGACTTTTTTCTATTTTGTCTAGTATAGCCATCATTAGAAAAATCTATAAACTTTACAACTTGTTTTTCTGAATGAGGCTTTCCAACATCAAAAACATATATTGCAGTTTGCACTCCTGCTTTTCCTTTAAATATATCCGACATATGTATACTTGCTAATAATGTATTATTCCCTAAGATTCTTTTAGTATATGGTAACCCATTGCCACTACCTGAGTTTTCTTGTATTAATATAGCAGCTTTCCCGTTTGACATTCTGTTTAATGCTTTTTCAACAAAAACAAATCCTTTTCCTGCTGCTGAATATGGCGGATTAAGTAAAAATACATTTGCTGGGAAAGTCTTTCCATTTAAATCGCCTTGTTCATATTTTCCTTCGAACTCAGTCAAACTATCCTTATGAATTATATTTGATGAACCATCCCCCATAAGAATCATGTTTAAAACCGCTAATAAATAAATATCGGATCTTTTTTCAATACCTAATAACTGTTGATATTTGATTTTAGAAATTTTACTATCTAATTCCTTAGGACTTTTTATTCTATTCTGTGCATCATTAATCATTAATTTCATTGATGAAATTAAAAATCCTGCTGAACCAACTGCATAATCCCAAACATAACTATCCATGTTTACTTGAGCAAGTTTCGCCATTAATTCTGTTACATATCTAGGCGTTAGTACAACATCATTTTTATCGCTATCTGGTATATCTACCCAAGCATTTAATACATTAAAAAGTTTTCCGGTAAAATCTAAATGTCTAGCAGAAGTAAATATAGGCATTATCTCTTGTTTTACAATTGAATATACACTTTTTAATTTGCTTTCACCATTTATAGGTTTCCATAAATCCGAATATATAAAAACGCGCGATAAATCATTTATTATCATTTGTTTTTTTTCTTGAGGTAAGTTTCTTTCCTCCAAAAATGAGTCTATTTTATTAATAATAGTAACACCATCATTAGTTTTACTTCCTGTTTCTCCTTTTAAGTCTGATATCTCAAGTGGGGAAACTTTATTATTTACACCTAACCCTGCCATAATTAATCCAGTAACTAGTTCTACTCTTGAACCAACAGAAATTTTTAAGTCATCTTGCATAGTTTGATTTAACTTTTTTAATTTTATTTCTATGTCATTTTCAATTTCCTTTGATTTCATTTCTATTTCTTCATCAGTTAAATTTAATTCGCTTATTTTATTAAAAAAATTATCAATATTTTCAGGTAATAAAAAGGATAAATCAGTATAACTATATATTTGTTTAGGAATACAATAATTTGCAGAAGATACATAGTAAACTCCTATTTCTTTTATCATTTCCTTATTTTCATAATAGCCATTTAATCCAATTGCTATTACATCTTTATAACTTTCTGTATTTTCAATTATTGCATTGGCATAATGAATAGCTCCGTTAACTGCATATTTATTTATATTAATATAATTTGGTGTACCATCAACCTTTCTATTTTCTATTTCACCTTGTGCATTTAATTTTATAAAGCTACCTTTCAAGCCCTTAACTTCTATCATTACAGGTAATCTTTTCAAATCTTTTGTTTCTATAAAAAGTTTTATATCTGGATAATTTGGACCTTTACCACCATTTTTAGATGGTGCTCTCTTTAGTGCATCCTCTATTTCGGAATTTATAGTTTCTGTTTTTGTATAATACTTAATTGGCAATAACTGTTGTTTTGCCCAATCTTCAACTTGTTCCTCTATACTCTTTTTATTATTAATCATACTACTTATTCTCCTTTTTCATTTTATCTTCAATAGCTTCAATAACAAATTTGTTAATACTATAGCCTCGTTCTTTATCCTTTTTATTGTTAACTATATTTCTAATCTTTTTATACAAGTCGTTAGACATTCTCAAAGGTATTGGAACTCTTTCTTCTTTCTTTTTTTCCATATTATCCCTCTTTATTTATGATATCATTATATCTTGATATTATGATATCACTATTTACAAAATTAATCAAGGGCTTGGGAATAATCCCACAAGAGAATTTCGTATGGGAGTACAAATTCAGTGCTGGCTAGACAATAAATCTACTCCCAAACTAATTAGTTTCAATAAAAAAACTCTATCATTTTTATCTGACAGAGTTCTACTTTTCAATAATATTTCTTTAATATCATTGGATTATTTTTTACTATTACTAAATTATATTTTATTTTTAATATTTCTTTTATCTTAGGTATAAGTTTATTAATATCGCATCTACAATTAAATATATCTATTGCAGAGTTAATATGATTTATTAAATTACATTCTGATAAACAATGTCTGCTATATCCATTTGCTAAATAGAATGCTACTAAATCAGGTATAACATAATTATTTAAGTAATTATTAATATTATTATAGAATGGTAAATATATTTCTTCAAATTTTTTATTAGTTATATCACACATAGATATATTCCTTTAAAACTATTTCTTCCACTATATTTTTAATACTATTCATTTTACTTATCCATAACATTTGATTACTATCTTTTAATTTTTCAGTAATATTTTCTTTTTCAGTTAGTTCTTTAATTAACTTCTGCACCATCTCCATAACAGTAGTATCAATATTATGAAGATATTCTTTTAATTTATCACTAGCAAGTAAATCAAAATATAATCCTAATTTATATTTCTTAATATAATTTAATCTTAATAATCCATATTTTCCTATATTAAATCTTTCTTTATCTTCTAATATTAAATCTGGTAATAAATAATCACCACTCTTAGTGTAACTAATATTCATAACATTTCTCCATTTCTTCCTATATTTATTTGGCTTTAATTGTTATACATTCGTTACACAATGACTATCGCCACCTCCTGCATTTAAGTGATTAGAAAGCACTATAACATCATTACTATTTCCAAATGCATTTAATATTCTATTAACTCTATCTGTCGGAGTTATTGTTTCATCAGTACTTCTTGTTATATATGTAGGTATTCCTAATTCTTTTAATCTATCATATATATAATTTGCTATTTTCAAATTATATTCTTTTTCCACAACATTATTGCCTGATGCTCCCGGATCACTTCCTCCATGACCCGCATCCACTACAACTTTCTTTGTAACTCTATCATTCATTATTCTCACCCTATTTTATAATATGACACAAAAAAAATTAGGTGAATTATATAAATTAAATTCATCAATCCGCTTCTAATTTCTTCTTTTATTTTGCTTCTTATCTCATAAATTAAAAGTAATCCTTTATTCATTTTTTACTAACTGGTGATATGTATTCTTCACATGCCTTGCTTTATATTTATTATTCAAATACATTATTCATTAAATCTTTAATATATTTTTTTCTTTTTTCAGTTTCGTTTTTTTCAATTTCTATTTTTATTATATCCCCCTCTTTTGCATCAGGTACTAACACTCTAGGAATATTTACGCACTTTCCAATTGCAATTTCCACCACTGCATAATCTCCTTCAAATCTGTCTACTATTACTTTCATTTTTTCCTCCATCATCTTGTTGATTTTATATCTAATGAATCACCATTGCTTAAAACAATAATGTTACCGTTAATATCTGTTCTATAAACTTTTGCACCCGAATTAATCCATCTATCAATAATTGATTGATTAGGATGCTTGTATTGGTTATTTTGTCCAACCATTATTATTGCATATTTTGGATTTACTCTATTAACAAATGATTGACCTGATGAAGTATTGCTTCCATGATGGCCTATCTTTATTACATCTGCAGAAACATCAGATGTAATGTCATTTTCGCTTTTGGTTTCAGCATCTCCCATGAACAAAAACTTTATGTTACCATAAATTATTTTTACTACCGCTGATGAATTATTTAAATCGTTGTATTCTTTGTTAGGTGCTATAATATTTATATTTAAGTTTTCTTCACTAACTATGTTAACGCCTGCACTTGCAGTAGTTATTTTTAATTCTTTTTCTAAAATATTTTCTAATAAGTTTTCATAGGTTTTACTAGTTGATACCATTTTAGGCATATAAATTTTTCCAATATCAAAATGATTTATTATATAAGTCAATCCACCAATATGATCTGCATGGGGGTGAGTTCCTACGATATAATCAATTTTATTATACCCTAAATTTGAAATGTAATTTGAAACTTTTTTTCCCTTTGATGACTCTCCCGCATCAATCAACATAGTTTTTTTGTTTGGCAATTCTATAAATATTGAATCTCCTTGTCCAACATCAATATAATGGACTTTAATTAAGCTGTTTTTTGTTGTATTTGTGTTATTATTTACTTCCTCTTTATCTATTAAACTATTTTTAAATTCTTCATATCTTTTTTGATAATCTTTAGAATGAAATAAAGTAATTACGTTACTAAAACATATTACAATAATAAATATGCTAATAAAGCCAAATACATTTGACCACCACTTTTTCTTTTTAAAAAAAGGCAAGTTATCTCTTATATTGAATTTAGAAATTAGCAAAGGTGGGATTAAAAATGCCAAATTTCTTAATATCACAGAAGTTTTATAGATGACTACATCATACATATTCGCCTCTATTTGAGGCACTTCACTAAAAGAAACAAAAAGGATAAATAAACAAAATATGTAATACAAACAAGCAAGTATTTTTTTCCATAACTTATTTGTTCTAAAACTAAATAATTTACTAGATTTATTCATAACATACTCCCGACTACTTTTTAATAAACTATTTATACAACAATATTATACTATATAAATCAACTTATTTAAATCTTAATAATATAAATCTACAATAATTCAATTTCTGGATTAATAGTAACTTATATTTAAGTGTTTTATAATAACCCTCATTAATTAATTTAATTACTGAATATAAAAAGCATTTAATTTTAGGCAAGTTATATAAATTAAATTCATCAATCCATTTCTAATTTTAATACTTCTCTTATTTTGCTTCTTACCTCATAAATCCTCGTATTCATAAATTCAGGATGATCTTTAAACCATTTTATGTTAAGTGGTGATGGGTGTGGTAATACTATTGCTAATTTATCACTTATATAATTGTCTTTAAATATTAATTCGTTAAAACTTTCTCTTGGAAAAAATATACTTGCTGCTTTTGCACCAATAATAATATAAAGTTCATTATTTATGTATTTTAGCTCGTTTTTTACCCATTTATTATAACAGATTTTAGGTGGGACTCTATCAACTCCATTTTTGTCTTTTCCTGGATAGCAATGAGCAATAGATGTTATGTAAAAGTTATTTGGATTATAAAATTTCTCATCATTAATTTTGTACCACTCATATTTTAGGCGATTACCACTTTGATCTGTAAATGGTTTTAACTTTTCATGTACTGTCTTTGATGGTGCTTGACTTATTTGTACAATTTTTGCATTTACATTGCCAGTTATTATTGGATGCGGTATAAATCCAAATTTTTCTTGACATATTTTACAAGATTCTAATCGTTTTTTAAATTCCTCGTATTCATTATTCATTTTATTTTCTCCCTATAATTTGTTATATATTTTATATATACTATCAATTAAAAAAATTGTATAGTAATGTTCTTTCTTTTAATTAATAAAATATACTAATTTAAACTGTATCATTTCTTTTTATTGTACTTATAAATGATACTTTTGAGATGTTATCGTAAAATATAGTTTTATTTTTTAATATATTAATTGTGCTTATAATGTACCATAGTAGTATAAATAAAATTTCAAACATGTAAATTATAAACATTATATAATTATTCATAGTTGTCATTTTGTGTAAAAAATGTGTTAAGTAAATTATACTAAACGGAAATATTACGTAGTGGAATATAGTTACTATTCTTTTTATAATCAAACGAAATAAAGTCTTATTTGGAAATGACAATTGTACATTTAGAAATTTGCTTCCAAGTGTATATCCATTCCAAATATATGGAATAACAATGTAATAAATTGTAAATGTTATATATTTTGTATATATATTATTTATAAAAAAACTTACCAATATTTGAATAAATATATACAAGAATGCATCTAGAAAAAACATCGTTATTCTTCTTAAGCCGGATACTGTTTTACCACATTCAAGTGTTTTTTTGTCTATTTGATCTCTTGTTGGTAAAAATTTTTTTGTAATTCCCATTATATAATATCCTAAAACTCCTCCTAATGTATTCATCATTAAATCATCTACATCAAAGCATCTATATGGTTTTTCATAAAGAAAATATAGACCAGTTAATTGAGTTAGTTCAAAAAATAAGGATAAAAAGAAAGTTATTATTGTGCATTTTTTTAAACTACATTTATAGTAATATCTTAAATACATTCCAAATGGAATTGTCATTAATATGTTAAATAATACAGTATATACAGAGTCATTTGTAATTGCCTTTATGTATGTACTTGAATCGCTTATTACTAATGGTGATGTTTTTATAATATCTATAACAAACTTAAATGGCATTAAATTCGGTTTTATTTCTTGCATATTTAATAATTGTTCTTTTGTTGGTAACGGCAATATTACTAAAAAGTATACTGTAATAATGTATAAGATAAATGAATATACAATGACTGTTCTAAATTTATTTATTGCTCCATAGTTATGATATTGGATAAGCATAAATGGAATTGTAAAAAGAAAAGCAATTAAAGGAAAAAATAATAATGCAGTCTTTATGTTTTCAATATATACCATGTTACCATCTCCAAATAAATTAATTTTACAACATTAACTTTGATTTATCAAATAAAATATTTTTTATTATACTTATCATATAAACAAAAAAAGCACACTGTTGTGTACTATTTACTAGATATTTCTCTCCAATTGTTTGGAAAACCAATTTCATCTAATATTTTATCTATATCAATAACTTTAAGTTTACCTGCAAGCATATCTAATTCATAACCAACCTCATATATTAAAAGTTTAAAATCATCATCTCTAAGCATGTATTTAAACATTAGTATTAGTGAGAATAAATCATTTTTTCCATAAATATATTCTTCTTCGGCCTTTGGAATATTTAACATTTCATGGTATTTGTTGTTTGGAATCGATCTTTGTGTTTTATAATTATATAACATATCCTCATGTGCACATAAATTTCTAAAATTAGACATTATTGGTAAAAATATACTAAGTTCTTCTTCAGACATTTTGTAATAATTGGCTATTTCTTTTTTGTCTTCATATTTAAGTATCATGTATAGCTCGCTTATTATTCCAAATGATAATACCTTTACTAGTATCCACATTGGAACATATCCATAATTTGTTAAATAATGCAGAGTTGCACTATGTTGTTTAGCATTTACTCTTATTTGCCTTTTCATTTTATTTATTACGTCTGAAACTTGTCTAACTTTTGATATTTCAGTTGTAAAATTTGATATTTTTAAATAATCTTTTTCTTTATATCCATATTTGCTTGATAGGTGATAACTAAATATGGATTTTAAATTATTTTCTACTATTAATAAATACTTAAACATAATATTTCTTATATTTCTATCAAACATGAATAAGGCATATAATTCTTCAAATGTCGTACCATTTATAAACTCTTTATCTTTCGATGACTTAAAGAATACATGTCTATAACCATTTATAAAAAAATAATTTTCTCTTAAAAGTATTTCTTTTGTTTTTTCAACATCATTTATTATCAAACCTTTATCCTTTAATATTTCTATCTGTTCATCAATTGTCTTAAACTGCTTTAAACGACTCATACACTTCACCAATATCATTGTATCATAATTACACTAAGATTTCTACTAAACAATTTGATATTACTTTTGCTATTTTTTCTTGATACCAATTTTGTCTTAATATATATCTTTCATTTGGATTTGATATAAATCCAACTTCTAATAATAGTCCGGGTATTTTTATTCTTTTATACATATATAAATCTTTTATTTCTTTTGCTTTTCTATTGCTATTTAAATATTTATTAAAGTATTTTTGAAATGTTTCTGCTATTTTCTTATTTTCTTCATTTATATCATCATAGAATGCTTGTGCTCCTTGCCATGATGTACTTTTTGATGCGTTTAGATGAATTGATAGATAAATATCGGCATTTGAATTATTTATGGCTTGTGCCCTATTATACAAATCTGTTCTTTTTCTTAAACTTGATTTTGGATTAGACAAATCATAATCGCCATCGCGAGTTAAATATACAATTGCACCCATCTTTTCTAGATTTTTTTTTAATTTTAATGATATCTCTAAATTTATATCTTCTTCATGTATTCCTTTGTAGTATGCACCTGGATCAATTCCACCATGTCCTGGATCTACATATATTACTTTGTTAAGTAAAGGTGCTTCTACTATGTTTGCGTCTACTTTATAAAATATTACAAAGAAAAGTAAAAAAACAGTTAATATTTTAAATTTATACATAATACCACCCATTAAATTATATTTATGTAAATTAAAAAGATACAAAAAAGTATCTTTATTATGTTATTTTTTCTTAAATACTATTAATTTACTCAATATATAATTAAGTGCAAGTACTACAAATTGTAACACTATTTTGGATATCATATCGTTTATATGTAAAATTGATACGAATAAAGCCATTAGAGTTATTTCTAGGATTAGAGTTAGCAATCTACAACTTACAAATTTAGTTACCTCTCCAACTATATTGTTACTTTTACTTTCAAATACAAACAATCTATTTGTTATATATGCAAAAGTTACTGCACATATCCAAGATAATATGGACAATATGATATAATCTTTTATTATGAATCTAAACAACCAATAGCTTAATACACTAACAAATGTTGTCAATGCCCCTACTATTATATAGTTTATTATTTCTTTATTTTTATGATATAGTGCACTAATTTTATCTTTAAATATTAAAAATAAAGTTAGTGCAATTATAAATAAAGAAATTATGGTTATATTTATAACAAAAGAATTATTTAAATAAAATTTTATAATTACATCTTTCACTTCTTCACCACTAATTCTTTTTCTTCTTTTTAATTATATCTGAATATATAATTGGTAGAAATATCATGTAACCACATATTGAGGCAACCATGCCTTCTAATAAATAGGGTGAAACATATACTATTTTTATAGTGTGATGTCCTTCCGTTATAGGAAATCCAATAAATGCATTATCTACTAATTCATATTCAGTTAATTTATTATCTACATATACACTAAATCCATCTTTTTCGTATGGAATAGATATTTTAAAATAGCCATTTTCTGTTACGTTTATATCCCCTACTATCTCATCACCTTTAGTAAGTTCTTTATTGAAGTTAAAAACATCAACATTTTTTACACTTTTTAATAAGTTGTTATAATCTAATGAATATACTTTAATATTAGATATTTCGTATTTTCCTTTAGTAAATTCTATAAATAGTTTATCAATTTCTTCATTAGAAGAGATTACGTACTCAAAATTATAGTTTTTATTATGATAAGTCCAACTTCTACATGATAGAGTGTTTGTAACTCCATTTATAGTTATATGTGTGTCTCCTATTAAGCAAGATTCTGAATAATTCATTTCAAACGATATGAATAACATTTTTTCTTTGTATGGATTATCGAGTTTAATAGTCATGTTTCCATTTTCTTCACTTTCGATCAAATATCCGGTTTCAGTTTTTTCTATTTTGATATTTTCATATGTTTTTTCATAATCTATTTTTTCTTCTTTTATATTACTTTCAAATTCGCTTTTTATATCATGTTTTATAATTATATTTTGTGATAAGGCCTCTATATTGTATGGATACGTTAAATTATTGTATTCATTTTGTGACATGATATCAGTAGAAACATAAGCGATAGGATATACATTCTCATTTACGTATATGTCACTATTTTCTATGCTTTTGTATCCGATTGGAACTGATGAATCAGTAATCAAGTATTTATTTCCCATCATTGTATTTATTATTATATTTTTTGTTCCTATAATTCCAGTTGATATTCTACTTTCCATTTCACTACCAGTTTTATCTGTTACAAAATCATAATAATATTTATTTTCTAATGATGAATAGATGGATGGTAAATAATATTCTATATCTGCTACTCTATTGGCATTTTTCATACCTAATATATCGTTATTAACTCTATATATATTTTCATCTTCATCTATCAATTTGGATAACTTATTATAATTGTAATTGCTATATTGTATTGATATATCTTCTTTAGTAACTAACTTTTCTGTATAATTGTTTGTAAGTGAACAAATAAGTGAAACTAAACAAAGTGGGTATATAATTATATTTTTGTTTGATTTTTTTAAATATATTAAGTATGTGATTAAAAGAATTAAAACATCTACAATAAATATGTATTGTTTATTATTAATATGTACAATTATTTGTATTATTGAAAATATTGCTAGTAAGATTATAAAACTATTATTTCTTTTTGTATTTAGTGAACTTATAGTTATTGTGATAAATAATATAGCAAGTGGCAAAAATGGAATTAATACTTTTCCTCTTACATACATAAAACCACTTAATGCATAAGTTAAAAATGGAAATACTGTAAATAGTAAAAATACAATTGCTAGAAATTTATTTTCTTTCTTTTTTCCACTTAATCCAAAGGCAATTGCTAATATTAATATGGATGTAACACCTATTGTATAAGAATTATATAAAATTTGAGATAAGTTTATTTCGGGTATTAATGTGTGAAATAAGTTAATGGATGCAGTTATATCATTTCTATTATTTAAAAGTGCATAAAATGTAGGTAAAATTAAAATTCCAGACATTAAAATTCCTACTATTATTGGAAATATAAATTTAAATCCATCTTTTATAAATTCGGCAAATTTGACTCTTTTGTTTATTTCTATATATTTAAAAATTCCATATGCAATTATACATAAAATTGAACCGACACTATAGTAATAACTTGTCATTATTGTCAAAAATATTGATAATATTAATAATGTTTTTTTATTTTTTTCAAAGTATCTATCTACACCATATAAACCCAAGATAAGAAATGGCATATAGTTTATAAACATTATGTGTCTATGTGTATGATAAATTAATGGTGCAGATACTAAGAATAGTAGGGTCCCAATGAATGAATATTTTGAATCGAATCTTCTCCTTAGCCAAAAATACATACAAATTATGCTAGATATTACTATGCATATCATAGATATTTCAATGTATTTTATCATTGGTATATTGGGTAATAGATATGATAGTAATATAAATGGATTTAGTAAACCATAATATGATAAGTTGTAAATATTTTCTCCTGCTCCTAAATTAAATGCAAAGCTAGGAAAAATATCTTTTGTATCATAAAATAAATTTCTAAAATATTCGGGTATTACTACGTGTTGTGAATCCCAATCTACAGTTGAACCATTTACATAATTAAAGCCAACTATAGAAAATATAATCAACAAGAATACTGCTATTAAAATAGAAATATTTATATAATCTCTTTTTTTGTCATTACTCATAAAATCCCTCCCAAGTTAATTCAATTATAACACACATCTTGTGATAAATAAAAACATTTTAAAGTATCAAGAAATATGATATAATTTGAATTGGAGTTGATGCAGTATGAAACTAATTAAAAAGTTTATTAGCAAATACAACTATATAATATTGATGTCACTTTCATTTATATTGCTTGATATTGTATTGAGATATTTTACAAGAAGTATAAATTTCTACAAGATTTATTTTTTAGTACCTAATTTATTTACTTTAATCTGGACATTTTTAATGGTTGGCATATGTTCTTCGTTAAATAAAAAAGTTGGTAAGTTTATGTATATATTTTTTATTTCTATATCTATAATCTTATTTTTAACTCACTCTATATATTATGCATATTTTAAGAATTTTTTTGATTTTTCTTCTTTACAATATGCAGGTGAAGCCGGTGATTATTTAGTAGATGCGATTAAGAGTAGTCCAATATGGGTATTTATTACTACTTTTATTGTAATTACAATTTCTTACTTTGCTGTAAGAGGTATTAATAAAAGTAATGTAAATAAATGTAATTATAAAAAAATTGTTGTTATAATTGGAATCTTTGTTATTGTACATTTATTTACACCAATGTTTTTAGGTAAACCAGTTACAACTTGGGATGCTTGGAGAAAGCCAAGAAATGTATATAATGTGTTTAATGATAATAATAGAAGTATGCAAGTTGCTGGTTTTTATGAGTATAATTTTAGAAATATGTATGTAAATTACTTTAAGAGTGAGGAAGCAATTGAAAATGAGGATAATAGTTTGTTAGAAGAAAAATTTAAAGATAGAAACATTGAGTATAGTAATGATTATACTGCTATGTTTAAGGATAAAAATGTTATATTTGTACAATTAGAGAGTGTTGATAGTTTTCTTGTTACTGAAGAGATTATGCCTACTTTGTATAGTTTAAAAAATAATTCTATAAATTTTAATAATCATTTTTCATTTGTTAGTGGTGGTGGTTCTACTTTTAATTCTGAATTTATGGTTAATACTGGTTATACAACACCTATATCTATAAATAAAGGGGCTTATACATTTAGTAAAAATACTTATTCTTATTCATTGCCACATTTACTTAAAAATGCAGGTTATACAGTCAATGCTTTTCATATGAATACTCCAGAGTATTATTCTAGAAACGTTAATTATAAAAGTTTTGGGTATGATTCATTTAATTCTCTTAGAAGTTTGGATAATGGGAAATATTATACTGATACATCTTATTGGTTGGATACAGAGTTAATAAATAATCCTACTTTTAATGAACTGATATTTAATAAGGAGCAAAAATTTGCTGATTATATAATAACGTATTCAGCTCATATGCCTTTTCAGGTAAATAAAGGGGTATGTAGTTTATTGGTAGAAGATAATACCGTAGAATTATCTGAATATGAATGTTTAAAATTACAGGCAAGAGAAACTGATAATATGTTAAAATTATTGATTGAAAATCTTGAGGAAAAGGAACTAATTGATGATACGGTTTTGGTATTGTATGCTGATCACTATCTATATACTTTAAATGATAAAACTTTACTTGATAAGTACAAAAATACTGAAAATAATTTAATAAATCATACTTATTGGATGATTTGGAGTAATGATATGGAAAGAAGTGATATAGATAAAGTCACATCTCAATTAAATATTCTTCCTACAATAGCTAATTTATTTGGTTTAGAGTATCATCCAAATTATTATTTAATGCCTGATGCATTTGATGATGATTATGATGGATTGGTGTTCTTTAATGATTATTCTTGGTATGATGGAAATGTATATGTTAGTAATGGAGTTGTTACTAATAATGGATATATTGAAGAGGATGAATTAAATGAAAAAAATAACTTTGTAAATAAGTTAGTTAAAATTAACGATAGTGTTCTTACAACTGATTATTTTAAGAATATAAGTAAATCACATCATTGATGTGATTTTTTTACCATCTTGGTCTAGGTGGATAAGGTCCATACGTTGGATAATATGGTTGATAATATGGTCTTGGATAAAAATATGGCGCTACTAATCCACCTGTTAAACCGCCTAAAATAAATGGTCCTAAAAAGCCGCCTCCAACTATTCTATCATTGTTGGAATTATTTGTTTGATATCCTTGATATTGTGGATAATAGCTATTATTTCTATTTGAATAATATGCATTATTTTGATACATATTTTCACTCCCTTCATAATATAATATGTAATTATATTATAAAGGTTAAAAAAAAGAAGAACTAAACAGTTCTTCATAAAGTTACTATTAACGTTTACTGAATTGTGGTGCTCTACGAGCTTTTTTAAGTCCAGGTTTCTTTCTTTCTTTCTTTCTTGAATCTCTTGTAATAAATCCATGTGCTTTTAATATTCTTCTGAAAGAAGTTTCACTTGTTGGATCTGTATTTTTATCATATTCAAGTAGAGCTCTTGTTATTCCTAAACGAATTGCACCAGTTTGACCAGAGAATCCACCACCACTTACTTGTGCATCTACATCAAATTTATCTCTCATGTTAGTTACATCAAGTGGTTGACATAAATCCATAACTAATGTTGGGAAAGGTAAATATTCATTTACATCTTTTCCATTAACAGTTATTTTTCCTTTACCTGGAGTCATTCTAACTTTTGCTATTGAAGTTTTTCTATGACCTGTTCCAGCATATATTTTCTTTTCTGCCATAAATCCTCCTATTTAACCTTTATCTCTACTGGTTTTTGTGCAAGATGTTTGTGTTCATTACCAGCATATACAAATAATTTTTTATACATTTGTCTTCCTAATCTTCCTTTAGGTAACATTCCTTTAACTGCTCTTTCAATCATTTCTTCTGGATATCTTTCTTTCATTTCCTTAGCACTTCTAATTCTTAAACCACCTGTGTAACCACTATGATTATAGTACATTTTATCAGTTAATTTGTTACCAGTTAATTTAACATTTGAAGCATTAAGTATTATTACGTAATCTCCACAATCAACATGTGGTGTAAAAGTAACTTTGTGTTTTCCGCGTAATATGTGAGCTGCTTTTGAAGCAACACGACCTAATGGTAAATCAGTAGCATCGATTATATACCATTTACGCTCAACCTCAGCTTTTTTTTGCATAAAAGTTGTCATATTATATTTCTCCCTTCTTTTTATGTATATCATAGCGGAAACTCTATGATATGGGATGTGTAAAAATGTACCAATATAAATAATACTAAAATTTGGTTAAAAAGTCAATGTTTGCTTAGGTATTTTCTATATAAGCATATTAAAAAGAAAAAGAAATAGAACATATTCTATCTCTTTTGAGTTATTATTAATGTTACCTTTTTTACTTTCGGTGTATATGATACTCTAACATCACTACCTTCTACTATTACATCTACTTCGTGCTTTCCAGGTCCATATCCTTTTAAATCAACATATACCTTAACATTTTCTTCAGTAATTGAATCCAAAACTGATTTAACACCTTTTGCTACTACTGTTACATATTTATCAGAGTCACTATTTGCATTTGGTGAATAGTTTGGCGACAAGTTGACATATTCTAGTTGAATGTTCTCTAATTCTTTAGTTGATTCGCTTTCTACGTCTATTGTAACATTTGTAGATGTTTGACTAATATATCTTACTCCACTTGGTTTTTTAATTGTTGGAGTATATTTCTTTGTAGAATCAAGCCCTGTAACATCAACTTCTACTTCTATATTTTTAATATTTGAAAGTGTTTCTTCATCTCCATATATAGTAACGCTTTCAACGCTAGATGTAATATTGCTTATCGCTTTACCAAACGATACATTTCCTTTAGGAATTATTTTTATAGGTACCACTTTACTTGGAGAAGAAATCTCAATAGTAGCAGTTACTTTAGATGGTACAATTTCAACATCTATTACTGTACCTTTTTCATCATATGCAATAAGTTGTACATCTGATAGTGTCTCTGTTCCTTCTTTAGGATTAGCAATATTATTTATGTCTACTAGTGCTTTTACTGTTGCAACTTTATCTAATTTATACTGTGGTCCTTTAATAATTACTTCTTGTCTATCTATTTCAACCTTAGAAATCGATAATTTTGAATTTAATTTATCTTGATTTAATATATCAACACTAACTGTTCTTACTTCTGACATTTTTGAATATATAACGACTGTAGCAACAGATGGATCAAGTTTATAATTTATTGTATCTATAGCACCTTTATATTTTAAAGTTACCTTATGAGTACCTGGTTTTAAATCTTTTAAGTCTATATCTACCGTATCAACAGGTAATTGTTTTGCCAAATATAGATCTGATTTTCTACCTATCATAGTTATATCTACTGTTTCAGGAATACCTTCTATAACATATGACTCTTCGTTATATATTACATTTACTGGTTGTTTATATAATACTTCTGCTGCTGTTTCTAGTATTGTAGTTGATTTTGTATCTACGTAAAAGAAAATAAATACAGCAATCAATAATGACAGAATTACTAAACTACTTTTTCTTGATAATATTCTTTCAAAGTTTTTACCCTTATCTTTTGTTTTTTCTGTTAACCATACAAAGAACTTTGTTATAGGGGTAATAATTTTTTTATCAAAGAACTTAACTATTTTTCTAAAAATTGTTCTAATCTTACTCATCATTATCACCTTCTGTTTCGATTTCATCATTGTCAAAATCTGTTTTTGGTTGCAATTCTTCTAATAAGATTATCCTTACATCGTCAAGTGTTAAGTTATAACTTAAATCTCCATTAATTGCTATAGAAACTCTACCAGTTTCTTCTGAAACAATTAAAGAAATACAATCAGATTCTTCAGTTATTCCAATAGCAGCTCTATGTCTTGTTCCCAACCTTTTTCCGATTTTCATATCTACACTAGTAGGAAATATAACTCCTGCACTAGTAATTTTATCTCCTTGAATAATTACACCACCATCATGCAATGGATTGTTAGGATAAAATATTGAGATAAGTAAATCGCTAGAAATTTCAGCATATATTTTTTTTGAACGTTCAATGTATTCTCTTAAACTATAATCTCTTTCTATTACTATTAAAGCTCCTATTCTATTCTTCTTTAAATATTCTACAGCAGTTACTATCTCTGAAACCATCTTTTCTCTTTCAGATACGGTTAATGTTTTATGACGACCTAACAATTGTGTTCTGCCTAATTGCTCTAATGTATTACGTATTTCTGGTTGGAATATAATTATTAGTGCCAATGGTCCCCACATAATTATGTATTCTAATAATAAACCAATAGTATGTAAATCTAGTAAATCCGATAATATTTTAATTATAAGTAATATTATTAATCCTTTAAATAACATACTCATTTTTACATTGTTCTTTATATTTTTTAGTATGTAATATAGACATAGCCATACTAAACATATGTCTATAACATCTCTTAATATTGTTAAAATCAAATCTGTAGTCATAACTCCTCCTATTATTTACTATTTAACTTGTATTTAATATACACATACACTGAAATAAGTAATATAACAAATATAATTGATGAGATTATCCATATTGATAAAGGTATTTTATCAATTATATTCTCATTTGTACTATAAGATATATTTATGCCCTTTAAGTTTTCTCCTTTATTTATTGTCCACGTGTACACTCCATTTTCTTCTTTGTCATAGTTTCCATCTATTACTTTATATGGAATATTAATCTCAAAATTAACTTTATCTAATAATGAACTATACATACTACTTTCTTCAAAATATTTAAAATTGGAAACTGGTTTCAAATGTATACTAACTACTTTTCCATTATCTATAATAGAAATGTCCTCAAACATTTCATTTACTATTATACTATTATTTTTGAAATTATCAAATGAAGAATATACTCTTTTTCCAGTGCCTATTCCATATCCATCTTCAACAAAAGCATCCATAGTATATGAATCATAAATACCACTTTGTTTTACATTTTGCAATTCTTTATCTAAATCGCTTTGGATGGAATTAGAAAATGTTTTTAAAACACTAGTAGATTCCAAAAACTTTATATCTTCTTCAATTTCTCCACTTTCAGAAATACTTAGTCTATAATTTGCGGTACATCCAGAAAGTAGAAATAGCACAATAAAAAGAAATAATATCTTTATCCTTCTCACTTGCCCACCCCTATCATAGTATGATTATAACACATAATGCTTTCTTTTCATAGACAATAAAATAATAAAATTTTAATCGATTAAAAAACACCTGTAAATAGGTGCTTTTTTATTTTTCAATGTTTACTGAACTAAATCCAGCAACTGCACTACCTTTTGGTTGTGAAGGAACTTCTTCTATACCAAACATTTCTAGTGGTTCCACCGGAGTATTAATTGGTGATGACTCTACTGGAACTGGTTCCACTGGAGTATTAATTGGTGATGGCTCTACTGGAGCTGGTTCCACCGGAGTATTAATTGGTGATGGCTCTACTGGAGCAACGCCAAAATTTTGTACTGACATATTTGGTTGTCCTACATTATTATTTTGCATTAACGGCTCATTTTGTGGTTGTATAGGTATAGTAGTCGGTTCTACTACTGAATTTCCTATAGAATTTATTGCTTGATTATTTAATTGAACATCACTTACACTTTGAGTATGCGGCATATTTGGATTCATTTGATTCATATTTTGAGCAACATCTGTTACAGATCCAACTTGCATATCATTGAAGTTTACCATGCCCGCATTTTCTATTTTCTTTTTCTTTTTGTTTCCTAAGGCAATAATTATAATTAAAATAATTATTAAAACAAGTGAACCTCCCGCTACATAAATATAATTTTCTGATAAAAATTCTAACACTTGATTCATATCATGCGCCTCCTAGTTTAAGGATATCACATTCTTATTTGTTTTTCAATATCAAATTTTTATTATTTATGTAGTGATGTCTGTTTTAATATTTAAAAAAATGCAATAAGTAAAATTGATAATCAAAATAAAAACCCTTATATAATAAGAGTTTATTTTCTTAATGGTGGAGCCGAGGAGACTTGAACTCCTGTCCGAAAATATAGCTATATAAATATCTACAAGTTTAGTTTATTTAATCATTTCGCTAAAAACATAAAAATAAACAAATAAATTTTTAACTAGATTGATAACTTTCATTATTTACCTCAATCAAGCAAATAATATATCTTGCTTTATCAAGCCCATATATCGTCACAAGAAAACGAATAATAGGACTGCCTTCTAAATTAAGCGAAAGCTAATTGATTTCTGTTTCCAGTTATTTTTATTTTGGGTTTAACGTAACACCTACGGCTTGCAATTCATACTCTAATATTCCCGTCGAAACCAATAACGGCCCCATGTCTTTTATTATAGCAAAAAAAACTAATATTTCATAGTTTTTTTGTTATATTTATCAATATCTCTTTGTTTTATAGTTTCTCTCTTATCATAATTTTTTTTACCTTTGGCAACTCCGATAAGTATTTTTGCTCTACCGTCTTTAAAATATAGTTTTAATGGTATAAGTGTATATCCTTCTTGATTTATTTTTTGTTTTAGTTTGTATATTTCTTTTTTATGAACTAATAATTTTCTTGTTCTTAGTTCATCAGGACTAAATACTCCACTATTTTCATATTTAGATATATGCATATTTAAAATGTATAATTCGTTATTTTTTATAATACCATAACTATCTTTTATATTTGCTTTACCATTTCGTATTGATTTTATTTCTGAGCCCTTTAAGACAATTCCACATTCATAGGTATCTTCAATGAAATAATCATAGTTAGCTTTCTTGTTTTGTATTTCCATTTTCGTCACCTATTTTATAAAGAGTAACTTCTTTTTCGTTTTTTGTTAGTATCTCTGTATATTTATCATAATAAGTTTTATAATTTTTTAATTCTTTGTCTAACTTATTAAATGGAATTACTTTGTAATCAGTATTATCATTGTTGTATGCGTAAGTTAGTAATACTTTTATGTTTTTGAATTCTATTTTTCTTTCATCTTCTTTTTCTGTTAAATTAACTTTAAAATCTATTACAGCACTTATTCTAGAATCTACCATTGTATGTCCTGATAATAGATTACCAAGTGAATAAAACACTATAGTATTATTTATTTTTTCTATTGTTTGTATTGAGTATCCAGTATTTCCAACTATAATATCTGCTCCTAATTCAGATAAATATGTTGCTGTTTGTTTTTGCTTATCAGTTACTTCTATCTTACCAACATTACCCCAATCAATAGAAACCATAACTATATCAACTTTATCTTTTAAATCATTAATGTCTTTTTTCGCTTGTTCATCGCTATAAATGTTTATTTCGTATGTACCTTTGTAAACTTCATCTGTACCCATTGTATAAGATAATAATCCAACTTTTACACCGTTTTTGTTTATTATATTATTTTTGTTTCTAGTTTCTTCACTTGTACTAGTACCTGAATATGCAACGTTTTTATCAGTCCAATACTTTATTGAGTTTTCTATTCCTTTTATTTTTTTATCAAAAGCATGATAATTAGCAAGTGATACCATATTAAATCCAATATCAGTCATCGCATCACCAACATCAGTAGGTGAATTATAATTGTAATATGCACTAAGTCCTAAATCTTTACCACCTATTATGCTTTGCTGGCTGTAGAAATTGATATGTGATCTTTTCATTATGGACTTTAAATCTTCAAATACATATTTAAAATTATAAGTTTTATTTTCTGCTAGGGTATCATACCACATATTACTATTTACTAATACGTTACCTGCTAATGTAAATGTCAAAGATTTTTTTTCTTCTTTTGGTTTGTCCTTATCTAACTCTGTTGGTTTTTCGTTTTCTTTTTCTTTAGTAAATACATTTTTAAATGCATATAAGCTTCCAAAAATCAACATTATTAATAATAATAGTGTTACTATAATAGGACCCTTTTTAGCTCTTCTTTTCATATTTTAACCTCTTTTTCTTCACTAATTCAAAATCTATAGTACCTTCTACTTTTGATGCATCTACTGCTTTTACTTCTACTTCATCACCAATAGTGTACCTTATTCCAGATTTTTTTCCTATTATACTTTGTGATGGTTCATCAACAATATAATAATCTCCTTCCATAGAGCCAACATGTACTCTTCCTTCTATTCTGTTTTTTAATCTTACGAACATTCCGGAAGGAACTACGCTTGCAACTTTTGCTTCAAATGTTTCCCCGATGTGATCTTGCATGTATTCAGCCATTTTCATATCTTCTACATCACGTTCGCATTCAACGGAATTTCTTTCTTTTAATGATGAGTGTTCTGCTTGTCTTTCTAATTGTTTTTGAAGTTTATTTAAATCATTTGCTGTTAATTCCTCACCGTGCAATATCATTTTTAATACTCTGTGTACTGTATCATCTGGAAATCTTCTTATAGGACTTGTAAAGTGACAATATAATTTAGCAGCAAGTGCAAAGTGACCAGCATTTTCTGTACTATATATTGCTTTTTGCATAGCCCTAAGTCCTAATTCTGATAACATTTCATAATCAGGAGAATCTTTTAATCCATCTAATATTTCTTGCACTTGTTTTGGCTTTATATCTTTTAATTTGCCTTTAAATTTAACTTTATGTCCAAGTGCTTTAAGTAAATCTAAAAATTCTTTTAATTTCTTTTCTCTAGGAGCTTCGTGTATACGATACATCATAGGATATCCAAAATTAGTTATATATTCTGCTACTGTTTCGTTTGCTACAATCATAAAGTCTTCTATCATTTTTTCTGATGTGCCACGTTCTCTCTCACCAATTTCAATTGGTTTGCATTCTTCATCTACAATTATTTTTGCTTCTTTTACATCAAAGCAAATTTCGCCTCTTTGTAACTTCATTTTTCGTAATACTTTTGACAACTCTGCCATGTCTTTTAGCTCTTTTATGAATTCTTCATATCCTTCTGGTATAATTCCATCTTCTAAAATCATATTTGCTTTTTTGTAAGTCATTCTTAATTTAGAGTTTATAACTGATTCATATATATCATAATTTAGCACTTTGCCGTTTGAATTAATTTCCATGTCACATGATAACGTTAATCTATCTACACGTGGATTTAATGAACAAATACCATTTGATAGAATGTGTGGCAACATAGGAACTACTCTATCAACAAGATATACTGATGTTCCTCTTTCTTCTGCATCTCGTCCTAAAGCAGTGTTTTCTTTTACATAATGTGTAACATCTGCTATATGAACACCTAGTTTATAATTCCCATTAGGTAATTTTTCAATACTAACTGCATCATCAAAGTCCTTAGCATCATCACCATCTATAGTAAATATTACTTTGTCTCTTAAATCTTTTCTAAAAGCAATATCATCTTCTGTAACTTCTGATTTTATGTTTTTTATTTCTTCTAGAGTTTCTTCACTGAAGTTTGGTTCTATATCATGTTCATATACTTTTGATAATATATCTATTCCAACATCATCTTTATGACCAAGAATTTTAATTACTTCTCCATAATATTTATTATTTCCTATTTGTGTATATGGTTTTACTATGACTTTATGTCCTGGCATAGCACCATTTCTATTCTTTTCATCAATTATTATATCTATTTTCATTCTAGTATCATCTAGTATTATTTTGCCTTTATTATCAGTATCAATTGTATATTCTCCTATAATAGTATCAAAACTTCTATCTATGATTTTTACTATTCTTCCTTCTTCTTCAGATATATATTCACACGCAACTAAATCATTGTGTATTGCACCATTCATATTTTCTTTTTTAATGTGAATATCTGGTTCATTTTCCATTATTACAAAGCCAAATCCCTTTTTGCTTACTGATAATTTTCCAACTTTTAAATGTGTATTTTCATATACTGTGTATTTTCCTTTTTTTGTAACGTAAAGATCCCCACATTTTTCCATAGTTCTAAGTTCTTCACATAATTTATCTAGTGAAACTTTTTCTGACAATTTATCTTGTATATTTAACTCGGTTAGTGGCACTTCACTCTCCTTAAGTAGTTTTAATATTTCATCTCTCATCATTACCCTCCTATAATTACATTATAAAATAAAAAAGGATTTATAAAAACCCTTTTTTGAAAATATTTTAATTAAAGTGACATTATAAGACAAATAATCATAAAGATTGCACCTAATACTGCTGTTAATCTAGTTACAAATAATTCACTTCCTCTTTCTTTTCTATTACTAAATAATTCAGAGCCACCACCACCAAATGCTTGAGAAGCACCTTCTGCTTTAGCACTTTGTAATAAAACAAGAGTTATTATTAAAATTGATATAATCATTACTAATGTTTCCATTTAATCACCTTCAGTTATACTTTATCATAAATATTAGTTTTTGGCAATTATTTCTTCTTCTATTCTCATAAGTTCATTGTATTTGCAAATTCTATCTGTCCTAGACATTGAACCAGTTTTAATTTCTCCTAAGTTAAGTCCTACTGCTAAATGTGCAATAATAGTGTCTTCTGTTTCACCACTTCTATGTGATATTATAGTTTTATAATTATTTTTCTTTGCTAATTCAATTGTTTCTAATGTTTCTGTTATTGTTCCGATTTGATTTACTTTTATTAGTATTGCATTACCGCATTTATTATCTATACCCTTTTGTAAGTATTCTTTATTTGTAACAAATAAATCATCGCCCACTATTTGTATTTTGTTTCCTAATCTTTCTGTAATCAATTTAAAACCATTCCAATCATTTTCGTCAACTGGATCTTCTATTGACCAAATAGGATATTTATTTACTAAATATTCGTAGTATGCAATTAATTCACTTATATTTAGTTTTTTACCTTCTATGTTGTAGTATCCATTATCATATAATTCACTAGCAGCAATATCTAGCGCTAATAAAACATCCTCTCCTGGTTTATAATTGGCATCTTTTATTGCTTCTACAATTAATTCTAATGCTTCTTCATTAGAACCAATATTAGGAGCAAAACCACCTTCATCTCCTACTGCTGTAACCATACCTTTATCTTTTAATATTTTCTTTAGGTGATGAAATACTTCAGCACCAACTCTTATTCTTTCAGACATAGTATCTCTTTGTGGTACGATCATAAATTCTTGTATATCAAGTGGGTTATCAGCATGTGCACCACCATTTAATATATTCATCATTGCAATTGGTAATTGACTACCATTACCAATATATTTATATAATGGCATTCCTTCATATAATGCTGCTGCTTTTAAATTAGCCATTGATACTGCTAATATTGCGTTAGCACCTAATTTTGACTTGGTTTTTGTACCATCCAATTCTATCATTTTCTCATCTAGTTCTTTTTGATTTAACGAATCCATACCAATTACAGCATTTTTAATAATTGTATTTACGTTTTCTACTGCTTTTTGAACACCTTTACCCATGTATCTACTGCCACCATCTCTAAGTTCTAAAGCTTCTCTTTCTCCTGTTGATGCACCACTTGGTACAATTGCTCTTCCTAGTATTCCACTTTCTAATATAACATCTACCTCTACTGTTGGATTTCCTCTTGAATCAAGTACTTCTCTTCCTGTTACATTTTTTATTTTACTCATTTCATTCTCCTTGTTACATATTCTTTAAATTTTCTACCACGCTCTTCAAAATCACTATATTGATCCCATGATGCGCATGCCGGTGAAAGCAATATCACATCATTTTCTAATGCATTTTTAAATGCTATATTTACTGCATTTTCTAAATCATCTACTACTATGCATTCTTTATTTATTTTATCACAGTATTCTTTAATTCTATGCTTTGTTTCTCCATAACTGACAACTAACTTTACATTGTTCATGTAAGTAGTTAATCCTTCAAAACTATGTCCTCTATCTAAACCCCCTAGTAAAAGAATGGTTGGTTTAGTAAATGATGATAGAGCAATTTGAGTTGCTTTTACATTTGTAGATTTTGAATCGTTGTATACTTTTATTCCGTTTATTTCACCAACAAATTCTATTCTATGTTCTACACCTTTGAAATTCTTGAGTACATTTTTTATGTCATCATCAGATACATTGAATTTTTTAGCAACTATTATTGCTGCCATAATATTTTCTAAGTTGTGATTGCCTTTTAATAAAATATCATCTATAGAAATTATCTTATCGTCTTTATAGAAAATATAATTATCCTTTAAATAACATGTTACATTAGTGTTTGTTTTGCTGAAATACATTTTTGACGACATGATGTCATTAGTATTGTTAAGTACATCTTCATTATCATAATTTAGTACAGCAATATCTTGTTTTGTGTGATGATTAAATATTCTCTTTTTTATATTTATATAATTTTCTTTATTTAAAACAAAATCTAAATGTGCCTCATATATATTTGTTAAAACAGATACGTTTGTTTTGAATTTGTTTAAATTGCATAATTGTTGGATAGATATTTCCATAAGTAAAATATCTTTTGGTCTTATTGTTTCAATAAATGAACTTAGTGGATAACCAATATTTCCTGCAAGTACTACTGGCTTTTTAGCTGATTTTAATATTTCATAAATTAGGGTTGTTGTTGTTGTTTTGCCATTACTTCCAGTAACACCAATTATGCTTATGTCTTTTGGCAATAATTGATAGGACATTTCTACTTCATTTAGTACAGGTATTCCTAATTCTTTTGCTCTTAATATCAATTCATGGCTATCCTTTATGCCAGGATTTTTTATTACGTAATCAATATCTTTTGTAATTAAATCCATTGGATGAGATCCAAGTATTACTTTTACACCTAATTCTTGTAACTCTTTGATATGGTTTTCATCTTGTTTTTCGTTTCTGTCATTTACTATTATTTTATTTCCTCTTTTAGCAAGAAATTTTGCACATTCATAACCACTTCTTGCCATCCCAAGAATAAATATATTATTATTTTTAAACATTTTATACACTCCTCATTTAAATTATACTACAAGTGGAAAATAAATAAAACAATCACTATAATAAATTTATGTATATTTGATTGATAATTATTTATCATCAAACTTTTTCTTTATATTATAATTAAAATATGATATACTTATAAAGTGTAAAGGAGGGTCTTTTATGCCAATAATTGAATTGAGTCGTAAGGAATTCGATGATTATGCAATAAAACATCCATATAAGAGTTTTTATCAAACATCTCAATTTGGTACCTTGATGTCTAAACATGGTTGTAGTCCAATTTATGTTGGTTTAGAGGAAGGTGGAGAAATTAGGGCTGCTGCTCTTATTTTGGTTAAAGAACAAATATTTGGTATAAAATATGGCTATTCTCCTAGGGGGTATTTAATTAATTTTGAAGATTATGCTTTAGTTGAAGATTTTACTTTTGCATTAAAAGATTTTTTAAATAAGAAAAACATTATTTATTTAGTAATTGATCCACATGTTACACATTTAGAAAGAGATAAAAATGGAAAGCCAATAGAATCTAAGCAGAAGGGTGTAAATATATCTGAATCTCTTAAAAGAATGGGATATGAGCATAGGGGATTTAACTTATATTTTGAAAATTCAAAACCAAGATGGAATATGGTTTTGAAAACTGAAGATACTCCTATTAAAATATTTAATAGCTTTGAAAAATCTACTAGAACTAAAATTAGGAATAGTTTGAGGAAGGGTGTAGAGGTATATAAAGGTAATAAGGATGATTTAAAGATGTTTTATCAGATGATAAATAAAAAACACTTTAGAAAGTATAATTATTATCTTGATATGTATGAAATATTTAGCAATTTTGATATGTTTGATGTATATTTTGCAAGGATAAATACAGAAATATTTTTAAAAAATAGTAAATTATTGTATGAGCATGAATCTCAAAAAAATAGTAAGTTAAACGCAGATTTGCAAAAGTATATAAATAATGCTAAGCAAAAAGCAAGATTGTTAAATAAAAAGATTGAGTCGGACAGATTATTAAATTCATATAAAAATGATATTATATTTGGTACGAAATTGTATAGGGATCAAAAATATATAATTGTTGCTAGTAATGCAATTATTAAATATGGTAATGAAATATTTTTCTTGATAGATGGTATAAATTATAGATTTAAAAATTTTAATGCTAATCATTTATTAAAGTGGAAAATAATTGAAGAATATAGAAATAAGGGATTTACTAAGTTTCATTTTAATGGAATTACTGGTGATTTCACTAGAAAAAACAAGTATGTTGGATTATTTACGTTTAAGAAGGGATTTAACGCTGTAGTTACTGAATATATAGGTGAGTATTCTTTGATTGTTAATAAACCAAAGTATAATTTGTTAAAAGGTATTAAACCAATATTGCGTATATTTAATTCAAATGAAAAAGGTTAGGATATATATCTTAACCTTTTAATAGTAGAAAAAAAGAGCAATGCTCTTTTTTATTTGTCTATTTTACTTACTACACCTGAACCAACTGTTCTACCACCTTCACGGATAGAGAATTTTGTTCCTTGTTCAATAGCAATTGGGTGTATAAGTTCAACAGTCATTCTTGTATTATCTCCAGGCATAACCATTTCTGTTCCTTCTGGTAATTCGATTACACCAGTTACATCTGTTGTTCTAAAATAGAATTGAGGTCTGTAATTTGAGAAGAATGGAGTATGTCTTCCACCTTCTTCTTTAGAAAGTACATAAACTTCAGCTTCAAATTTAGTATGTGGAGTAACTGTTCCTGGTTTTGCTAATACTTGACCACGTTCAACTTGGTCACGAGTAATACCACGTAATAATACACCAGCATTATCTCCTGCTTGAGCATAATCTAATTGTTTACGGAACATTTCTATTCCTGTTACTGTTGTTTTTCTAGTATCTTTGATACCAACTATTTCAACTTCTTCATTTAGTTTTAATTCACCACGTTCAACACGTCCTGTAACAACTGTACCACGACCTGTGATAGTAAATACGTCTTCAATTGACATTAAGAATGGTTTATCAGTATCTCTAACTGGAGTTGGAATCCATTCGTCAACTGCATTCATAAGTTCCATAATCTTTTCTTCGTATTTTGGATCTCCTTCAAGTGCTTTTAAAGCTGAACCACGAATTATTGGTGTGTTATCTCCATCAAAGCCATATGAATTTAATAATTCTCTAACTTCCATTTCAACTAAGTCTAATAATTCTTCATCATCAACCATATCACACTTATTTAGGAATACTACCATTCTTGGAACACCAACTTGACGAGCAAGTAAGATATGTTCTCTTGTTTGAGCCATAGGTCCATCTGTAGCAGCTATAACTAAGATAGCTCCATCCATTTGTGCTGCACCTGTTATCATGTTTTTAACATAATCAGCATGTCCTGGACAGTCTACGTGTGCATAGTGTCTCTTTTCAGTTTCATATTCGATATGAGCTGTATTGATTGTGATACCTCTCTCTTTTTCTTCTGGTGCCTTATCAATACTATCGAATTTTACTTGTTGTGCTAAACCTTTTTTTGATAATACTGCACTTATTGCTGCAGTTAAAGTTGTTTTACCATGATCTACGTGTCCAATTGTACCAATATTAACGTGTGGTTTTGAACGATCAAATTTTTCTTTTGCCATTTTTAATTTCCTCCTTTATTTGATTTACTATTATATTTTATCTAAACTACTTAAATTTATCAAGTAGTTTGATACTTATTTTGCACCATTTTTCTTAATTATTTCTTCTGCAATATTTCTAGGTACTTCTTCATAATGATCTGGAAGCATTTGGAATGTTGCTCTTCCTTGAGAATTACTTCTTAAACTTGTAGCATATCCAAACATTTCAGCAAGTGGAACAAGAGCAGTTAATCTTATTGCATTTCCAACTGATTCTTGTCCAGATGGTCTTCCTCTTCTTGAAGTTAAGTCTCCCATAATGTTTCCGAAATATTCTTCTGGTGTCACTACATCAACCTTCATTATTGGTTCAAGTAGTACTGGCTTACATTTATTCTTTGCTTCTTTTAAAGCCAAACTAGCTGCAACTTTATAAGCCATTTCTGATGAGTCTACATCGTGGTAAGATCCATCAAATAAAGTTGCCTTTACATCAACCATTGGGTAACCAGCAAGTATACCTCCAGCCATTGCCTCTTGTATACCTTTATCTGTAACTGGAATATATTCTCTTGGAACAACTCCACCAACGATTGCATCAACGAATTCATATCCTTTTTCAGGATTTGGTTCGAATTTAATCCATACATGACCATATTGTCCACGACCACCTGATTGTTTAATATATTTACCTTCGCAATCAGCGGCTTGTGTTAATGTTTCACGATATGCAACTTGTGGTCTTCCTACAGTTGCTTCTACGTTAAATTCTCTTCTCATTCTGTCAACTAATACATCAAGATGAAGTTCACCCATACCAGATATAACTGTTTGACCAGTTTCTTGATCTGTTCTTTGTTTAAAAGTTGGATCTTCCTCTGCAAGTTTTGACAATGCAAGTCCCATTTTTTCTTGATCTGCTTTTGATTTTGGCTCAATAGCAACTGAAATAACTGGTTCAGGAAATTCCATCTTATCTAGAATAACTGGTTTCTTTTCATCACAAAGAGTTTCACCTGTTGTTGTATTTTTAAGTCCTACTGCAGCAGCTATATCTCCAGCATACACTTCTTGTATTTCTGTTCTTGTATTAGCATGCATAAGTAAGATTCTACCAATTCTTTCTTTAACATTTTTATTAGAGTTTAAAACATAAGAACCACTTTTTAATGTTCCTGAATATACTCTAAAGAATGATAATCTACCAACGAATGGGTCTGTCATTATTTTAAATGCTAAAGCAGCAAATGGTTCAGAATCAGATGGATGTCTTTCAGCAGGTTCTCCGTCCATAGTTTGACATTTAAATGCTGGAACATCACTTGGTGATGGTAAATAATCAATTACACCATCAAGCGCTAATTTAACACCCATATTAGAAAGTGCAGATCCACAAAATACTGGGAAGAATTTAACTTCTAGAACTCCCTTACGAATTGCTTTTTTAATTGTTTCTACAGAAATTTCCTTTCCTTCTAGATAATCTTCCATTAATTGATCATCAAATTCAGAAACACATTCAATTAATTCGTTTCTCATTTGTTCTGCTTTATCTTTTAAATCAGCAGGTATTTCTATTTCTGTATAATTTTCATCTGGATTGCCATCATAGTGATATGCTTTCATAGTAACTAAATCTATTACTCCATTGAATTCATTTTCAGCACCTATTGGGCATTCTACTGCAGCAGCATTAGCACCTAATCTTTCATGAACTGACTCAACACTCTTAAAGAAATCTGCTCCAAGTTTATCCATTTTATTAACGAATATCATTCTTGGAACGTTCATACTAGTTGCTTGTCTCCAAACGTTTTCAGTTTGAGGTTCAACACCAGCATTAGCATCTAGTAAAGCAATAGCACCATCTAGTACTCTTAAACTTCTTGTAACTTCTATTGTAAAGTCTACGTGTCCTGGAGTATCTATTAGGTTAATTCTATTTCCTTTCCAAAATGCAGTTGTAGCAGCAGAAGTAATTGTGATACCACGCTCTTTCTCTTGTTCCATCCAGTCCATTTGTGATTCACCATCGTGTGTTTCACCAATTTTATGGATTTTTCCTGTATGATATAATACACGTTCAGAGAATGTAGTTTTACCAGCATCAATATGAGCCATTATACCTATATTACGTGTATTTTGTAATGAATATTCACGTGCCATAATTACTCCTTTCTACCAACGATAGTGTGCAAATGCTTTATTAGCTTCTGCCATTCTATGTGTATCTTCACGTTTTTTTACTGCACCACCTGTATTGTTTGATGCATCTACTATTTCATTGGCTAATCTTTCAGCCATTGATTTGCCACCTCTTGTTCTAGCAGCATTATCTAACCAACGAAGTGCAAGTGATTGTGATCTATCAGCACTAACTTCCATAGGTACTTGATAATTTGCACCACCAACACGTCTTGCTTTAACTTCTAAAGCTGGTTTTACGTTTTCTAAGGCCTTCATGAATACTTCATTTGGATCAGCTTTTGTTTTTTCCTTTACCATATTAAAAGCATCATATACTATTGTTTCTGCCTTACCTCTTTTACCATCTAACATAATTTGATTTATTAGTTTAGTAACAATCTTTGAATTATAGATTGGATCTGGTAATACGTCTCTTTTTACAGCTCTTCTTTTACGCATTATATTTTTCCTCCTTTACTATTACTATTTTTTCTTTGGCTTTTTAGCACCATATTTAGAACGTCCTTGTTGTCTATTTTGAACGCCAGCAGTATCTAATGTTCCACGAATAATGTGATAACGAACACCGATTAAATCTGGAACACGTCCACCACGGATAAGTACAACACTGTGTTCTTGAAGATTATGTCCCTCTCCTGGTATATAGCAAGTTACTTCCATACCATTTGATAATCTAACTCTCGCATATTTTCTTAAAGCAGAGTTGGGCTTTTTTGGTGTAGTAGTACCAACACGAGTACATACTCCACGCTTTTGTGGTGCGTCTTGTTTAGTTTGTTTTCTTTGGATTGTATTTAAACCAACACCTAAAACTGGAGATTTGCTTTTTCTAGTTTTACTACCTCTACTTTTTCTTACCAATTGATTAATTGTAGGCATATTATAACTCCTTTCTTCTTGACACACACCCTAGTGTGTCGTAAATGACTTAAATATAAGTTAAAACTAAGTTTTAACAAACGTTATTAATATAACATTAATATCTTATGATGTCAATAATTATTAAATACATTTAAAAAAAAGAAACTACTACACAGTAGTTTCTACGACAGCGATTACATTTGTTGCTTGCAATCCCTTTTCAGTTTGAACTAAATCAAACTCTACTAATTGCCCTTCAGTAAGCGTTTTATAGCCATTTTGTTTTATTGCTGAATAATGCACGAAAATATCTTCGCCATCTAAGTATTCTATAAATCCATAGCCCTTATCGTTATTGAACCACTTAACGTTGCCTCTCACTTCTGCACCTCACCTTCTTTAAATTTTATATATTAAATATACCTCGAGTATTATATTTAATTCAATAATTATTGACCGACAAATAACAACAGTTTTTGTCCGCTTTTGTCCGTCGGGTTTAGTATATCAAATAACTCTTTGTTTTTTTGCATTTTATGCACAAGATGCGTTTTTTGATACATGAAAGGTAATCATATTTTTTTAAATACTATTCAATCATGATTTTACTGGTTCATCAAACTTGTTATTCTGTAAAAAAATTTTTCTAAGCAAAAATAATCTATAATGAAGATGCTTGAGGGAGAAAATTATGAAAGAAGTTTTTGTTAGTAAATCATTCAATTTAATTCAAGCAAAATATAATTATAATCAAGATGACCAAGATAGGATACGGTATGGGTTAGAGATAATATATATTACTCTTACTAAATTATTTGCTATATTATTTACTTCGTTGATTTTTGGTACATTAAAGGAAACAATAATATTTTGCTTATTTGCAACAGGGCTTAGAACATTTTCGTACGGAATTCACGCAAAGAAAAGTTGGCATTGTTATGTATCAAGTTTAATTGTATTTGTGTTATTTCCATACATAGTAATTAGTTTTAATCTTACATACATTGCAAAAATAATAATAAGTGTTTTCACAATTATATCGATGGCTTTATTTGCACCTGCTGATACTCACAAAAGGCCTATTGTTAATAGTAAAATGCGAAAAACACTTAAAATAAAATCGTTAGTTATTACTAGTTTATATATATTGATTATATTTATATCTAATTATAACAAAATTAATAATTTGATTATGCTATCAATGATGGCGCAAAGTATTGTTATTAATCCAATTACATATAAAATATTCAAATTACCTTATAACAATTATAAGGAATACATTAACTAAAGGTGTTAATTTGCACAAATATATTAAAGAATAATGGAGGTGAATAAATGAAACGTTTAGTAACTATATTAAATAGTGCTGCATTAGCTTCTGCTAAAACTAGTGAAAACACATGTTCAATGTTAGCATACGATGAGCCAAAAATGCCAGCAAGCATGATTAAATAATTACCAACAAAAAAATCACTGTTTATGGTGATTTTTAATTTTCTACATTTAATATTGCTGTAAATATGTTATCCTTAGTTTTTAAATCTAATTCGAAATCTTTATTTTTATTTACTATATCTTTTATTAAAGGTATTCCATAACCTCTATTATTACCTTTTGTTGAAAATCCAGCAGTTAACACATTTTTAATAGTTACATTACCTTTATAACTATTTAATAATTCAAATTTCAATTTATTGTTTTTAATATCAAAATTTAATTCTATATACTTTTCATCAGCAATTTCTACTGCTTCTATTGCATTATCTAATAGCACTCCTATTATTTTTAATATATCTTTACTCTTTTTCGGCTCAATATTGTTAAATTTTTTTATTTCACCACTTACTGATAAATCAACCAATATTTTATTATCTAAATTTGCTAATTTATAATATACCAAGCCCTTTAATCCACTTGGAAGTTTATCTATATTTCTTACCATCTTATTATCTATTACACTCTTCTGTTCTTTTATTATTTCACTAATATATTCTTTTAATTTTACTTTATCGTCTATATAACCATTTATAACTATTAATTGATTTTTATAATCGTGTATAATTTTTCTTTTTTCAACAATCTCTTTCTCATATTTTTCTAAGTATGTAAATAATGCATTATAATTTTCTTCTATTTCCTTAGATTTTTGTTGTTCTTTATATAATAAGTATATTATTGTCATTATTGAAATGATTATTATTACATTCATCAATAACATTACTATATCTTGAATTTCTCTAGCATTCTTATAAACTATAGCACTTACAACAGTTATAAATATGATTATCCCTATTCTTGATTTTTTACTATCAAGATTTATTTTATTGGTTATATTAACTACTAATTTTGTTAAATGTTTAAAGTATAAGAATGGTGTTGTAAATATTATTACTGCTACATTTCCAAAACTTCTCCCTAAAATATAATTTGATGTGAATTGATATTCATACTTTAAAACTGAAAATACAACACCTGTAATTATTTCACCAATTAATAAGTAAAATACTGTAATCAAAACATATGTAATACTTTTACCAATCCTTAGATCAAATATTTCTTTTATACATATTATAAACACTGGTAATGTTATTATAGCTTTGAACACATCTTTATTGAATAAATTTATTATTGCCAATAGTAAGGATGAAACTAATAAAACAATTGTTATTTTTCTTTTGTTTTCTATCATTTTTATTCCAAAGACTTTTTTGACTATTATTACGCAAAACATCATGTTTAAAAGTGAACCCAAATATAAATCTATGTAATCAATTATTGACATACTCTTTTACCTCCTTTAAGTATTTTCTTGATAATAAATCTGTTTTGGTATTATTGGAAAATACTATTACTTTGTTTTTAATATCTATTGTTTTGACGTTATCCATATTTATAATACATGATTTATGAGTATACATGAAATTACCTTTTAATTTTTCTTTTATACCTTTTAAACTTTCTGATGTTTCATATTTTGAATACAAAGTTATTATTTTAGATTTTCTTTTATAACTATCATATAATATACAAACTATATCTTTGTAATCAATTCTTTCGATTCCGTTTTTAGTTTTAATCTTTAATTTATCATCATTTAGTTTTCTTTCAATACACAATTTTATGATATTGTATATTTTCTCGTCATATAATTCATATTTTGATATAAAATCTAAAAGTAATATTTTTGATTTATATGCTAGTGTTTCTAATTCATAATGTGCTGTTAAGATTACAATTATACTTTTCCAATCTTTCTCTCTTATTTGTTTTGCTACTTCTAATCCTGAGGAATCTTCTACCTCTATATCAAGTATGTATATTTTATTTTCTAAATTCGAATTCATTGTCTGCATAAACGATTCGTCATAACTGTTAAATGCATGTATTTTATATTCGATATTTGCCTGGAATGCTATTTTCATCAGTATTATTTTTACTTTTTCAACTATTTCCTTCTCATCATCGCATACAATAAAATTTATCATTTTCATTACCTCTTCGCACAACTAAATTATAGTTAATTTACAACTTTTATTCAACCTGTAAATGGTAATTTATGGAAAATTTTGTGGCTATTTTTTATAAATTAAGTTAATGTAAACTTTTTCTATAGATTTTGTTGATATTTTTAATGTTTATAAGGACACTATTATATTAGCTGGCTGTCAAATATATATTAATTTATTGATATTATTTATTGTAATAGTTTCTTAATCGTTTTCGTTATGAGTTTGATTAATCAATTCAAATTTAGAAATAGATAAATATCCATGTTTTCTTATTTCGAGGGTTGTATTTAAAACTATGTTGTTACATTATTTTCAACATAATAGAATTGATGCATAGTTTTTATCAATTACATTTTATTACAGATAATTATACTTTTAATAATTTTATTGTGCATTTTGCTTTGATTTTTTATCTTCATAAAGTTCTCTTTTCTTACAAAAAAAAATGAACTTATAAAAAGTTCAAACTCAAACAATACATTAATGGTGCCTCAAAGGGACACGTTTGGAAATTTTTAATTAAGGTTAATTTTTATATTTATTATACTATATATTTTACATTTTTGATTAATAAAGTTGTATAATTTGCATAAATTAAATAAAATAAAATAATTTATGTTATAATATATAATGTAGTTTATAAGCATCTACAAAAAGGAGAATATGACTATGGAAGATAATAAGAATATTTTAAATATGAAATTGGAAGATGAACCATTTTTAAATAAAAAACCAAATTTTGGGCAAAATTTAATTGGCTTACATAATAGAGGAATATATACACTAAGAGATTTTATCAATATGGATTTAAAGACAGTACCTAATACAGCAACAAGAAATGAATTTTTTAGATTAATTGATATTTTGAAATATAAATATTTAGGTGAAGCTTTAGTGTGCGATGTACTACTTTATAAAAAGTATCCTGTAACATATCAAGAATATTTAAATTTAAAAGAAGAATATCATTATCATTGTGTTGGTGAGGAATGGTTAATGAGAGATATACTTCAAGTTTTAAAAAGAGATTGTATAAAATTAGGTATACCTTTTAAAGAAGTAATATATAGAAGACTATTTAGACCAAATGGTGAAAAAAGTACGTTAACTATGGAAGAATATTTAGGAGAAATTGGTATAAAAGATAGTCGTATAAAATATTTAGTAGATTTTTATTTAGAATATATTAGTAACAAAAAAAGTGAAAAAGCGACAACATTAGATGAATTGGAAAGTTTAAAAATGCAATTATCAAGTCTAACAAGTGAAAGAGATGATTTAGATAAACAAATTGAAGATGTTAAAGTCCAAATTCAAATAATGAGAGAAGGTAAAGGTAAAAATAATGCAAGAAAATGATGATATAAAGTATATAAAAAAATATATAAAGGAATTAAAAAATGAAATACTTGAAAAGCAAACTGAATTAAACAAGTTAATTAGTATTCTAAATAATGAAAATGATACTGAATTTATCGACTAAATACTACACACTCTGTATTACGTAAGAACTCTAATATAAAGTCCTGCTATTTTCTTTTCTTCATTCATTAAATTTCAACTCCTTAATATAAAAAGGTGTCAAAAGTATTAATTGTTTAATACTACTGACACCTTATAATTTTATCTTCTCTTTGCAGATTGCATTTGTTTTGAAATATAATCGTATTCACTCATTGATTTTTGATTTACATAGGTTATTTTATCATCATTATATTTTCTAGGTGAACCTGTCGTAATGACAGTTTGTCCAAAATCATTTTGATTATATCCACAAATTACTCTTTTATTTTGTAATTGTTTCTTTAATAGTAATAAGTATTTTTTTTCTGACATATGAAATCCCCCTTAATTGATTTCATATTCTAACATAAAATGTATTAAGTGTCAATTTTTGTTAAATATTCTTTAAATAATTTTCTAATTCAGATAATTTAATTTTATTATTTAAGTTTTCTATAAATATCTCATTAGAATAATTAAAAGCTAGGAAAGTTATATCATTAATTATAATTCTATGTGGCTCTAGATATGTAAGATTAGTTTTATCTATCATTCTTAAATTACCATTAATAATTATTGATTTAACCTTACAAAATTCACATATAAACTCTAGTCTCTTTCTTAATGATTCTTCCATTCTAACCTCTTGCTTGATAACATTAACCATTTTAATCAATCCTTTCTTTGAAAGACTTTTTTCTAAACAAGAAAAAAATCAATCCTAATTTAGAATTGATTGTCTATTTATTCTCGGAACTTATAAAAAGTTCAAACTCAAACAATACATTAATGGTGCGGGTAAAGGGACTTGAACCCCCATGGATCACTCCGCTAGATCCTAAGTCTAGTGCGTCTACCAATTCCGCCATACCCGCAAATAAAAGATTGTAAATACAATCTTAATAATCAAGTGGTGGACCCTATAGGACTCGAACCTATGACCGCCCGGTTATGAGCCGGATGCTCTAACCAACTGAGCTAAGGGTCCACATATTCAAGATAATATCACACTATTTTGCATTTTTCAATACATTTTTTAAATTTTTATTTTTTTTCTTTATATTATATGAAAAATAGAAGCAAATATGATTTGTTTCTATTTTTCTAATTCTTTCTTTAAATATATTCCTGTATACGATTTTTGATTTTTTGCAACTTCTTCTGGTGTACCTTTTGCTATTATTTGTCCGCCAAAGTCTCCACCTTCTGGTCCTAAATCTATTATGTAATCTGCAACTTTAATCATATCTAAATTGTGTTCTATAACTATTACAGTATCACCATTATCAACTATTCTTTGAAGTATAGATATAAGTTTTTTTACGTCATGTGTATGTAATCCTGTGGTTGGTTCATCTAATATAAATACGCTTTTCCCAGTAGGTCTTTTTTGAAGTTCTTTTGCAAGTTTTACTCTACTTGCCTCTCCACCACTTAATGTTGGTGCACTTTGTCCTAATTTCATATATCCTAAACCAACTTCTATCAACATATTTAATTTATTTTTTACTTTTGGAATGTTTTCAAAAAAATCCAATGCTTCTTCTATAGTCATGTCTAATACTTGCGCAATGTTTTTGTTTTTAAATTTTATTTCTAATGTTTCTCTATTATATCTGGTACCTTTACAAACTTCACAAGGCACGTAAACGTCTGGCAAAAAGTGCATTTCTATTTTTTTTACTCCATCACCATAACATGCTTCACATCTTCCACCCTTTACGTTAAATGAAAATCTTCCTTTATCATATCCTCGTATTTTTGCTTCTTTTGTGTTTGCAAAAACATCTCTTATGTCATCAAATACTCCAGTATAAGTGGCAGGATTACTTCTTGGTGTTCTTCCTATTGGATCTTGTGACACATTTATTATTTTATCTACGTATTCTAAACCATTTATCGATTTGTATTTTCCTGGTTTATCTTTTGATTTGTATATATTATTAGATATTACTTTATATAATATTTCATTTACTAAACTGCTTTTTCCACTACCACTTACACCTGTTACGCATGTAAATGTTGCTAGTGGGAATGAAACATTTATATTTTTTAAATTATTTTCTTTGCAACCTTTTAATTCTATAAATTTGCCATTTCCTTTTCTCCTTGTTTTAGGTACATCAATTTTTAATTTACCACTTAAATATTGGCCTGTTATGCTATCTTTTGTGTTCATTACTTCTTCTGGAGTACCAGCAGCCATTACATGTCCTCCATGAGCTCCTGATAAAGGCCCAATATCTATCAGGTAATCTGCTTGCATCATTGTTTCTGTGTCATGTTCTACTACTATAAGGGTATTACCTAAATCTCTCATTTCTAATAGTGAGTTAATTAGTTTTTGGTTGTCTCTTTGATGTAGACCTATACTTGGTTCATCTAATACATAAAGTATTCCTGATAATCTTGAGCCGATTTGTGTTGCTAAACGTATTCTTTGTGATTCTCCACCACTAAGAGTACCTGCTGTTCTGTTTAAGTTTAGGTATTCAAGTCCAACATTTATTAAAAATGATAATCTATCTTTTATATCTTTTATAATTAATTTTGATATTTCTTGATCCTCTTTATTTAATTTTAGTGTTTCAAAAAAGTTATATAAATCTCTAATACTTAGATTACATAATTCATATATGTTTTTACCTTTTATTTTTACATTTAATATTTCTTTTTTTAATCTTGTTCCATGACAAACTTCACATGGTAAATCTGTCATATAGTTTGCAAGCCAATCTCTTATAAAAGTACTGTTTGTTTCTAGGAATCTTCTTTCAAACATATTTGATATTCCCTCGTATTTTTCTATTTTATGCATTCTATTTCCACTTCTTGTGTTAAAATCAAATTCTATTTCATCTGGTGAGCCATATAATACTATGTTTAATTTTTCTTTTTTTAAATCTTTAACAGGAATGTTCATATCTATATCATAATTATTACATACTATTTCTAATGATTTTTTGTAAATATTGAATTCATCCATATTGTTAAGTGGTACAATAGCTCCTTTATTTAAACTTAATGCTTTATTAGGTATTATTAGATCTTCATCTATTTTTTGTTTAAAGCCAAGACCTTTACATTCAGGACATGCTCCAAATGGAGAATTAAATGAAAACATTCTTGGTTCTAATTCAGCCATAGAAAAATCACAATAAGGGCATGCAAGTGATTCACTCATAAGTATTTCTTTACCACCTATTACATCTATTATTACCTTACCATTTGATAATTTAGTAGCATTTTCTATTGATTCAAATAATCTGCTTCTAATTCCTTCTTTTATTATTAATCTATCTATTATTACGTCTATATTGTGCTTTTTAGTTTTTGACAATTCTATTTGATCATTCAAATCAAAGGCATCCCCATCTATTTTTACTCTTGTATATCCACTTTTTCTCAAGTCATCTATTCTATCTTTGTGAGTACCTTTTTCTCCTCTTACTATGGGGGATATAACCATTATTTTAGTATTTTCTTCTAGATCTAATACTTTATTTACCATTTCCTCAATACTTTGACTGCTTATTTCTACATTATGTATTGGGCAATAAGGTGTTCCTATTCTTGCATATAATAATCTTAAATAATCATATATTTCAGTTACTGTACCTACTGTACTTCTAGGATTATTATTTGTGGTTTTTTGATCTATACTAATGCTTGGACTTAATCCTTCTATAGAATCTACGTCCGGTTTTTCAAAATTACCTAAAAATTGTCTTGCATATGCACTTAGTGAGTCAACATATCTTCTTTGTCCTTCTGCATATATTGTGTTAAAAGCAAGTGAACTTTTACCACTACCACTTACACCTGTCATTACTACTAATTTATTTTTAGGTATTTCTATATCTATATTTTTTAAGTTGTTTTCTCTTGCACCTTTTACTATAATTTTATCCATAATATCACTTCCATTTACATCTTTTGTATTATACCACAATATTAAATTTTTATTAGAAAAAGAATTGAAATTTCAATTCTTTTACTCGCTTTTAAGTTCAAATATCATATCTCTAAGTTCTGTTGCTCTTTCAAAATCAAGTTTTCTTGCTGATTCCATCATTTCTTTTTCTAAATTTTTGATTATTTCTTCTTTTTCTTTTTTGCTATATGCTTTTGTTTTACCTTTTTCTTTGTCCTTATCTTCATTACTTATTAGATCTCTTATTTCTTTTTGAATTGTTTTTGGAATAATATTATGTTCTTTATTATATTTTTCTTGTATACTTCTTCTTCTTTCTGTTTCTTTAATTGCTACATTCATTGCATCACTTATACTATCTGCATACATTATTACATGTCCAAATTCATTTCTTGCACATCTTCCTATTGTTTGTATTAAACTTCTATCACTTCTTAAGAAACCTTGTTTATCTGCATCTAGTATTAAAATCAAACTTACTTCTGGTATATCTATTCCCTCTCTTAGTAAGTTTATGCCAACTACTACATCATATTTTCCTAATCTTAAATCTCTTATTATTTTTGTTCTTTCTAGTGTTTTTATTTCACTATGAAGATATGCTACTTTTATATCTAAATTTTTTAAATAGTTTGTCAATTCTTCTGACATCCTTATAGTTAGTGTAGTTATTAAAACTCTCTCATTACGTTCTATTCTTTTTCTTATTTCAGATACTATATCATCTATTTGGCCCTTTGTAGGTCTTACTTCAATTGTTGGGTCAAGTAATCCAGTTGGTCTTATAATTTGTTCTACATATTTGTTGTTGACAAGTTCTAATTCGTAATCTCCTGGTGTAGCAGATATATATATTGCTTGATTTATTTTACTGTTAAATTCATCAAATTTTAGTGGTCTATTATCAAGTGCTGATGGAAGACGAAAACCGTAATCTACGAGTATTTGTTTTCTTGCTCTATCTCCATTATACATTCCTCTTACCTGTGGTAAAGTTACATGAGATTCATCTACTACGAGTAAAAAATCTTCTGGGAAGAAATCCATTAGTGTAGTTGGTGTATCTCCTTCATTTTTTAAAGCCAAGTGTCTTGAATAGTTTTCTACACCTCTACAAAAGCCAGTTTCTAGAAGCATTTCTATATCATAGTTAGTTCTTTCTTCTATTCTTTGTGCTTCTAAATATTTATTATTATCTCTAAAATATGACAATCTGTCATTTAATTCCTCTCTTATTCTTTCAACACTTATTTTCAACTTTTCTTCATTTGTTACGAAGTGAGATGCTGCAAAAATTGTTACTGTCTTTTTGTTTGTTTTAACAACACCTGTTAAGGAATCAAATTCACTAATTCTTTCTACTTCATCTCCAAAAAATTCTATTCTAATTCCATTTGTTCTTTCATAACTGGGTATAAGTTCAATTACATCACCTTTTACTCTAAACGTACCTCTTTTTAAATCTATATTATTTCTTTCATATAGCATTTCTACTAATTTTTTTAATATTTCATCTCTATCTATAATATATCCTACATTTAGAGTAATAGTATGTGCCTTATATTCCTCAACTTCACCTATACCATATATACATGATACACTGGCTACTACTATAACATCTCTTCTATTTATAAGTGCAGATGTTGCACTATGCCTTAATTCGTCTATTTCATCATTTATTGATGCATCTTTTTCTATATATGTGTCTGTACTTGGTACATATGCTTCTGGTTGATAATAGTCGTAATATGATACAAAGTATTCTACTCTATTTTCTGGAAATAATTCTTTAAGTTCACTATAAAGTTGTCCAGCAAGTGTCTTATTGTGTGCGAGAACAAGTGTTGGTTTATTTACTTCTTTAATCACGTTGGCTATTGTAAACGTTTTTCCCGTTCCTGTTGCACCCATTAATACTTGATGTTTTTTGTCTTGTTTTATGCCATCAACTAATTCTTTTATTGCTTTTGGCTGATCTCCACTTGGTGCATATTTTGATACTAATTTAAACATTTTGCCCTCCTCATTATGACTACTATCAACCAGAAAATTCGTGTCCAGATGCTGAAAATTCGTGTCCTACTCACTTTCAAAATCTGACTTTTTTGCTAGGACACGAATGTCGGCCACAAATTTACTAAATAGCACTAAATAACACTAAACAGTACAAGTCAATTCATACTAACATATTTTAACATTTATTTATCAATAAAACAAGGAAACTATCGTATGTTCCCTTGTATATATTTTTAACATTTCTTTGTATTTTATTATACAAACCTATTTACCATAAAATTCGTGTCCAAATCAGCAACAATTGGTACTAAATTATCACTTAATAACTCAATAGGTTTAACCCTATTAATATAATTATTTAACACATCAGTACAATCAATAATTAATTTGTTTTTATCAAAATAATGATTTGAAGTAACAACAATTGATGCGTGTCCTAACAATTCAGATACTGCTTTAATATTATGATTATTTAATAACAATAATGTCGTATAAGTATGCCTTAAATCGTGAAATCCAATATTAGGTAAATTATTATCCTTTAAAAGTTTAATATAGTATCTTCTATGAAAGTCTTTACTCCGTGGTTTTCCATAAGTTGAACAACAAACATAATTATGATCATAAAATGGATTAGTTTTATCATTTATTCTTCTATGTCTATTTCTTTCATATTTCTGTTTTTCATTCAATATTGCCTCAAATAATATATCCGGAATATCTAATACTCTTTCGCTATGATAAGATTTTAATTTTATTTCTTGTTTAGTAAGCATTTTCTTCGGACAATCATCAGCAGTATCTTCAGTTTTTCTTCCTAATTGAACTTTTAAATATAATTTTCTATTAACAAAATCAATATCAGTATATTTAATAGCATTTATCTCTTGTTTCCTTAATCCCATTAAAACTGCAAATAAGACTTGTAAATGTATTGGTGTTTCCTTACTTGCTTCAATTAAAGTTCTTATTTGCTCAACATTCAATACCTTTTCTTCATTTATTATTAATGTCTTATAATTTTGTGTTTCTATATCTTTTGGTAGAGATACATTACAAGCAGGATTTACTTCTATCAAATTTTTACTCTTTGCATATTCCATAGCTGTTTCCATTATTGTTTTTGCCAATAATGCTATAGACTTATATTTACTAGCAGTATCATTATAAAATCTTTGTATATGTCCCATATTTATTTGAATTATATTCAAGTTCCCTAAAAAAGGAATTGCATAATTTTCAACCACATTTCTATATGAAATAAAACTATTATATTTTAATTTTGGTTTCATAACATTATTTAACCAATATCTAATATATACTTCAAATTTTATTTTAGGTTGAACAACAAAGGTATGATTTAATAAGAAAGGTGATGCAACTTTATCTCTTTCCTTAGTTGC